>Ga0209101_1000008_pt1 | contig 197419 bp, 168 predicted proteins | sample ConPoolayeCmetaG_FD_185481 | JGI IMG/M metagenome (GOLD analysis project Ga0209101, IMG submission 185481) | Hot spring microbial mat communities from California, USA to study Microbial Dark Matter (Phase II) - Cone Pool mat layer C metaG... ... | reverse complement strand
GGCCAGGAACAGGCAAAGAAGGCGGTGGCGATTGCGCTGCGCAACCGCTGGCGCCGACAACAGGTGCCGGAGCGGCTGCGCGAGGAGATTCTGCCGAATAATATCATTTTGATTGGCCCAACCGGTGTGGGCAAGACCGAGATTGCCCGGCGTCTTGCCCGGCTGGCTCAGGCACCGTTTGTTAAGGTTGAGGCGTCGAAGTTTACCGAGGTCGGCTATGTGGGGCGGGATGTTGATTCAATGATTCGGGATTTGATGGAGATTGGCGTCAATATGGTGCGGGCAGAGAAAACTCGGGAGGTGCAGAGTCGGGCTGAAACGCTTGCCGAGGAGCGGTTGTTGAAGTTGCTGTTGCCCGATGATGAGGGGCGAGCCGCAAACGCCCGGGAGCGGTTAAGGGCGAAGTTGCGCGCCGGCGAACTGGATAGCCAAATGGTGGAGGTGAAGTCAACCACGACCGCTTTTCCTTTTGCCGATGCGCTTGCACCGCTGGGCGGCGAGGAGATTTTGATTCAGTTGCAGGACATTCTGGGCCCAACACTGCCCAAGCAGACTAAGCGGCGCAAACTGACTGTTGCCGAAGCGAAACGGGTGCTGGTTCAGGAGGAGGCGCAAAAGTTGATAGATATGGATGAGGTGGTTACCGAGGCAAAACGCCGGGTGGAAGAGAGTGGGATTGTGTTTATTGATGAGATTGACAAGGTGGTGAGCACGACGCCCGCCAGTTCGGGACCGGATGTGTCACGGGAAGGGGTGCAGCGTGACTTGTTGCCGGTGGTTGAAGGGGCAACGGTTTTGACGAAGTACGGGATGGTGCGTACCGACCACATTCTGTTTATTGCCGCGGGCGCATTTCACAAGGTCAAGCCGTCCGATATGATTCCGGAGTTGCAGGGGCGTTTTCCGATTCGGGTGGAGTTGCAGCCGTTGACGGCAAACGACTTTAAGCGGATTCTGATTGAGCCGGAGAATGCGCTCATCAAGCAGTACACCGCCTTGCTTGCCGCTGAGGGGGTGGAGTTGACTTTTACTCGGGCGGCAATTGATGCGGTTGCCGAAATTGCGTTTCAGGTGAACAGCGAAACCGAGAACATCGGTGCCCGGCGCCTGCATACGGTGATGACCACGCTGCTTGAGGACATCCTGTTTGATTTGCCCAACCCGAAGACAAAGGTGGTGCGGATTGATGCCGGCTATGTGCAGCGGCGGCTTAAAGACATAGTTGCCAGCAAGGATTTAAGTCGCTATATTTTATAATTATGAATAAGGACTTAACATCAATTGCCGATTTAACGAAGGAAGAGATTGTTACGCTTCTGGACGAAGCGGAACAACTCAAGGCTGCGGTTAAGAAGGAAAAGGTGTTATCGAACGCCCGGGGCAAGATGGGGGTTTTGATTTTTGAGAAGCCCAGTTTGCGCACCCGGGTGACATTTGAGCGTGCGCTGCATCAACTGGGCGCAACCAGTACCTATTTGAGTCCAACCGATATCGGGCTTGGAACCAGGGAAAGTGTGCCCGATGTTGCCCGGAATCTGTCGCGCTGGGTGGATGTGATTATCGCCCGGGTTTTTGAGCATGAAAAGGTAACCGGGCTGGCACAGGCGGCAAGTATTCCGGTTATCAATGCCCTTTCGGACCTTGAACACCCCTGCCAGATTCTTGCTGACCTTTTGACAATTCGCCAGCATTACGGTCGGCTTGATGGGGTAACAGTGGCCTGGACCGGTGATGGCAACAATGTGTGTCACTCTTTGCTTCTTGCCGCCGGGATTGTTGGGTTTAATCTGAATGTGGCAACACCCCGAGGTTTTGAGCCCAACGCTGAGGTCAGTGCCCGAAGCCGCGAATTTGCGGCAAAGAGCGGGGCAAGCCTGAAATTTACCTATGACCCGTGTGAGGCGGTGGCGAACGCCGATTTTATCTATACCGATGTGTGGGCCTCAATGGGACAAGAGGATGAGGCGGCGCAACGGCGCCAGATATTCCAGCCGTTTCAGGTCAACCGTGCGCTGCTGGCGCGGGCAAAACCAACGACCAAAGTTTTGCACTGCCTACCAGCACATCGGGGCGAAGAGATTACCGACGATGTGCTTGATGGCCCCCAGGCGATTGTTTATGAACAGGCAGAGAATCGGTTGCACATTCAGCGTGCGCTTCTTGCCCGTTTGTTGAAAGATGGCTGAACCTGAAGTACTGATTGTTGGTGCCGGACCGGCTGGTATGACTGCGGGGATTTATGCCAGTCGCGCCGGACGCAAGGCGTTAGTGATTGAGAGCGAACTGATTGGTGGCCAGGTGGCAAAGACGGCGATTGTGGAAAATTATCCGGGTTTTGCTGAGCCGATTGATGCGGTGGAACTGGTGGCGCGGATGGAGGCGCAGGCACGGCGGTTCGGTTGCCAGTTTGAGACCGGCGAGGTTACGGGAATTGACCGCAGCGCTCAGGGTCTGGAGGTGAAAACATCGCTGGGTAATTTTAATCCCGGTGCGGTAATTATCTGCACCGGTACCAAGCCAAGGCAACTGGGGGTTGAAGGCGAGGAGCGGTTTGTTGGCAGGGGGATATCGTACTGTGCGATATGTGACGGGCCTTTGTTTCGCGACCAGGCGGTGGCGGTGGTTGGGGGCGGTGATTCGGCGCTGGCTGAGGCGAACTATCTAACCCGGTTCTGCTCCCGGGTGTATCTTATTCACCGCCGGGATGAGTTCCGGGCGGCAAAGGTTTGTCAGGAGCGCACCCGGCAGAACCCGAAGATAGAGCTGTTACTTTCCCGTGTAATAACAGGTTTCAACGGCACCAACCGGCTGGAGGGTCTAACGATAAAAGATTTGAAAACCGGCGCGCTGACGACCCTGCCGGTTGCAGCACTGTTTATCTATGTCGGGCTGGTGCCCAACACCGGTTGGTGTCAGGGCATGCTCAACCTGGACGAAGCCGGGTTTATCATTACCGATGAGAGTCTGCAGACCTCTCTGCCTGGTGTTTTTGCCGCCGGCGATGTTCGGCGTAAATCGCTGCGCCAGATTGCGACCGCGGTTGGTGATGGCGCGCTGGCCGCGATGATGGCGCACGAGTATTTAAACCTGCACGGGTAGTACGGGCAGTTTGCTCACATCCCTCAGATCTCCAACAATCAGCATTAGCCATTTTGTCTCCCCAAAACCGATTCCATAATCACTGACCCGCAAATCTAACATTTTCCTTAAGATTAACACGCCCTATCCAAAATATTGACAAAAAGGGGAAATAGTTTATGATATTACGCCAAGGGTGTCATTGATGTGTAATAAAAAGAGGTCAATATGAAACCCTTAGGCATATTGCTTAACGCACTCTTTATCGCTGTGTTCCCCTGTTGGGGGGGGCTGGTTTAGGCTGACAGATTTTTATGGCCATGCAACTGGTCCTGGAACCGCCTTGGCTGGCGGTAGGTGTCTTGAGCCGGCATCCCCTTCACCCGATGCTACCACCATGGTCTGGCTTCTCCACGGTAAGGATTCTGAAGCGATCAACTACTTTCAGCGTTGGTATGGGCCACCGCCAAATCCCGGTTCGTGGTCACGACGCCAGAACCTTCCATGGGAAGACCCGCGCCGCGACAAGGTAGATTGGGGTGGTTCGCTCGTCTATGTGCCAGACCCAACTTCACAAGCAGGTTGCCGGCTTTTCGCTTTTACCGGTCATCATACCTCCCACTTTTGGGAATATGACCCTTATAATGACACGTGGATGCGACGAGCAGATGTTCCTGTGCCAGTAGGGGAAGGTGGGTCCCTCTGTTATGGTGGAATCTGGGAGTTCAACACGGTTCCCTATGCGTTTATCTATGCATTTGTCGGCGATGGAAGCCCCAGGTTCTTCCGCTACGCATATCCCTGTATACCTGAGTTAAAAGGTGTACCAACCCCTTTAAGTGGCTGGACCGAACTCGCGCCACTGCCAGCACCCGTAGAGGCAGGAGGTTGTCTTGCATGGCTTCCGCTCCCAGGAGATCTGCAACACCCCAGAGGGATTGTGGTTGCTATGCGTGGCGATAACACGATTGGACTTTACTTCTATGACCCAGTTCATAACAGTTGGTCTTGGAAGTGGCTAGATCTTCCTGCAATAAAAGGGGGTGCAGCAATTGCCCCCTGTGCTGATGGATGGCGGGTTAGATTCTGGACTGGCAGAGATGATGATAAGCGTTTCTTCGTGTATAAATATGGCACTACAAGTGCAGGGAATGCGCAGCCCACCCCGCTTGTTCCTAATTACGGAGCAGCGCTTTGTCAGGTTGGTGACACCTTCTATGCGCAATTTGGTCGTGGGAATGAATGTCAGTTCTGGGGGTTCTATCAATCAAATTCAGAAAAAGAGCCGAATGGAGGTCAAACTGCATCTACAACCAAATTCAGACCCTCTGTCTATTTAACGCGCTCCCCAAGTGAATGCAGATTTTCTGTTGATTGTCCCCCTGGTTTGGTGAAACTTTTAATAATGAATCCTGCTGGTGTGGTTATCGCAAGGTTAGAAAAGAGCACAACTCAGAATGGGTGCGAACTGATTTGGCATCACGCCGATGTTCCCGCCGGTGTATATTTTTATCATCTCAAAACCCCAGTCGGTGAGGTTGGGGGAAAACTAACAATCCTCCGTTAAGGGGGCATTAATGACATCCTTGGCATATAAATTTCAGCACCTGATTCAGCTCATAATTGTGCTTGGCTGTATTAACAGCCTCCAAGGACAGATAACCTTTTGTCGCCGATTTTCCAATCTTTTTACCGGTTCCCCGGGATATAACTCTATTCTGGTTCTCTCTGATTCAGGCTATTTATTAGAAGTGCTACTAGTTGATGATTCAGCCAATATGAACGGTGGTTACGCAGGGGTATACCGGTTTTCCCTTGAGGGTGATTCCCTCTGGATAAAACGCTATCCACCCCGATTTCCAGGAATCTCTGGTTTTGATAATATCTGTCAAACCATGGATGGCGAATATGTTGCCACTGGTTATTGGGTTGTATATGAACCAGACACAACCCGGGCAAGCCATATGATTGCAAAAATAGGTCAACTTGGCAATCTGCGCTGGATTAAATTTTACGCTGAAGAGAGCGAAGAAAACTACTTTAATTTCTTGGGTCTGTGTGCTACTGCAGATTCTGGTTTTGCGGTAACCGTGGTCAGCACAAAGGAGAATCGCTGGTTTTTATGGAAATTTGACCTAAGTGGTAATCACTTATGGACAAAAGAATATCCGCCGGTTAACGACTCTGCCTTAGAACTTCACCGGGTGCAAAAAACATTGGATTGCGGATTTATACTTGGCGCTGTGGTGACGACGCTGCGTGGGCTGGTTCTCACCTCGGCATTGATGAAAACAGACCGGTCGGGCAATGTCCAGTGGATAAAGGTATTTAATGACAGCGCACTGGACAGGGCTTTTATTTCAGATTTATGCGAGACTTCGGACACCGGCTATGTAGCCTGTGGCATAACCGCCTGGTCAGGAAAACCCGGGGCATGGGTCTGGAAACTTGACCGGTGGGGTAATGAGCAGTGGCGCTATGTGCTTCCTTTTTCACATTCCCCTGATTGGTATTTATGGACAGTTACGCCAACCGGTGACGGTGGCTGTGTTGTTGGCGGACGTTGTGAATACACCCAATACTATGCAGTAGCAAAACTAGTTCGCTTTGATCGCTCTGGGGAGATTGTTTGGGTTCGCGACTATGGTCCCCCAGACTCAAATCATTTTTCTGACATTTATTGTGCAGAAACTGCCCTGGATGGTGGGTTCGCGTTTACCGGCTATCTTGGGGTTGATCTTAGCTGTTTTGTTAAGACCGACTCATTGGGGATGGTTTATTCTAAAATTGATGAGGAGAGAAAAAACATGAATTTCCGAATTCAGCCTGTGGTTTTCCCCAACCCAGTGCGAAAGCGGGCTTTCATACATTACTTTGCTTTAACCTCAGGGAGGTTTTCTCTTGTAGTCAGTGATGCTGCGGGTAGGTTGGTAGAGCAGCGGGAATTTGATGTACCTGCAGGTCCTGGAATATTCAACTGGGAAAGAGGGAATTTGAGTTCCGGGATATATTTCTTAGGAATAAAAACCCCCGATGCCTATACGAGAGCCAAGGTGTTGCTTTTAGAATAACCATTTTCAACACAATGGCTACCACAGGAAAGACCCCACAAAAGCCTCGGACTAAACCCGATAGAGTACCTTCTTGAAAATGGCAAAATGTTGCAAATGTATTTGACTCATACCAATCGTTGACTGGCGGTTAAAACCCTATATCATAGCGCGATGCGCATCGCCGGTTTCATCTCCACTTCATTGATTGACTGGGACGGCAAAATCAGTTCGGTGATTTTCACTGGCGGCTGTAATTTTGTCTGTCCGTTCTGCCATAACAGTTTAATCGCCAACGACGACCCAAAGTTGCCCGAGATTACCTGGGAGGAACTTAAACCGGAACTGGAAAGAAAACTGGGCTGGCTCGATGGTGTTGTCGTAACCGGTGGTGAACCGTTGATGCATCCGGAGATATTTGAGTTGTTTGCGGATATCAAACGGCTGGGGTTGAAGGTGAAACTGGATACCAATGGCTCGTTTCCCTATGCCCTGAAACGGGCGATGGCATTGCAACTGGTTGACTTTGTGGCGATGGATGTCAAGGCACCACTAAACGAGCGTTATTCAATCGCCTGCGGTCGGAATTTGCCGAATCTGGCGCCGTTGCGCCGTTCCATTAAGTTACTGTTGCAATGGGACAAGGAGGCTGAGTTCCGGATTACACTGGTGCCCGGTCTGGTGGAGAAGGGTGATATGGAGGCTATTGGTACCCTTTTGAAAGGGGCAAAACGGGTGATTTTGCAGCAGTTTGTCCCCGAGAATGCCCGGTTGAAAAGTTATCGGGAAAAGATACCTTATTCCCGGTCTGACGCCGAGGAGATGCAGAAAACGCTGAGTCGTTTTGTCAGCGAGGTCAAACTGCGGGGCAAATTTTTCTGAAATTTAATCCCGAAAACCTGTTCGAATCCGGCGATGACCGCTTTGCGAACCAGAGGCATTGCCGTCGGACCACCGGCGCGTTCAATCGTGGTCATTACCGAGGGGTTTAAGCCGCAGGGGTTGATGAGTTGAAAGCCGGCGAGGTCGCCCTGGACATTGAGGGCGAATCCGTGCAGGGTGATGTGGTCTTTTACCGCAATGCCCAGGGAGGCGATTTTTTTGTCCTGGACCCAGACGCCAATCTGCTTTGGTTTTACACCGGCGTCAACACCAACTTTTTTCAGGGCAAATATCAACGCCTGTTCCACCCCTTCCACGAAACGGCGCACCCCGAGAAGCCCGGCGCCTAAATGAAAGATGGGGTAGCCGATAAGTTGCCCGGGACCGTGATAGGTGATGTCACCACCCCGTTCAATCTGATAGACTTTTATGCCCCGGCGAGCAAGTTCCTCTTCGGAGACGAGAAGGTTTTTTTTGTTTGCCCGGCGGCCAATGGTGATGACGGGCGGGTGTTCGAGGAGTAGCAGGGTGTCTTCAATCGTCCCGTTGTGCCGGAGCCGGTGCAGTTCGCGCTGGAGTTCGAGCGCGGCCAGATAGTCGACCGAGCCAAGTTGCAGCAAAATCGCCGGACGCATCCCGGATGTTTAGCGGTTTACGATGTGAATGGCACTGCCGAGCAGGGCGTGGGCGGTTTCAAACACCAGTTCACTCATCGTTGGATGGGGATGAACCGATTTACCTAACTGCGTCGCAGTCAAGCCCAGTTCGACCGCAAGGGTGATTTCGGCGATGAGGACATCAGCGCCGGGTGCAACAACGCCACCACCAAGGATTTTACCGGTTTTTTCGTCCATCACGAGTTTGCAAACACCTTCGGAGCGGTTTAATGTCAAAGATCTGCCGATGGCGTTCACCGGTACCCGGGCGATTTTTACCTTTAGACCCTGTTCGTTTGCGACTGTTTCGGTCAAGCCGACGGTGGCAATTTCGGGGTCGGTGTAAACAACTGCGGGGATGGGCTTCTTTTCTCCAAGAATCGGTTTTTTATTTAGGGCCAGCGCCTCGGCAAGGTTGAAACCTTCGTACATCGCCTTATGGGCAAGAAGTTGCCCACCTCGGACATCACCGATTGCGTAAACGCCTTTGATGTTTGTCTCGTATTTCGGGTCGGTTACAATAAAGCCGCGGCGGTCAACCTTTATTCCCAGATTTTCTATACCCAGTCCCGCGGTGCGGGCGGTTCTGCCCACCGCAATCAGTACCTTGTCCGCCTGCCATTCAAGGTGTTGTGGTTCCTGGACGCAAACCCGGGCGCTTTCTGCTGGAGGCGGGCAGGATAAGCCTTTGAGTCCGGTGTGAAACTGGACTCCTTCCCGTTCCATCTGCCGCTGGAGCAGGGTGGTTAGGTCGCGGTCAATCCCGGGCAAAATTGAGTCGCACACTTCAAGCACGGTCACTTTAGCACCGAGACGCCGGAAGATGGTTGCGAACTCCAGTCCAATTGCGCCCGCGCCGACGATGACGATGCTCTCGGGCAACTGGACTAAGTTCAGGGCGCTGTTGGAGTCGATGACCTTTTTGTGGTCTGGTTCAAGTCCGGGTAAAACTGTAGGTTCTGAGCCAGTGGCGATGATGATATGCGGGGCAGAAATTTCAGCCTCGTTTTCGTTTCCCTGGACAACAACCCGGTCCGGTGCAACGATTCGGGCTTTGCCCCGGAACAGTTCGACGCCATTGGCTTTGAACAGGAATTCAATACCCAGTGCCAAGCGGTCGATGATGCGTGCCTTCCAGGAGTTAAGGCTTACCGGGTCTAGTTCGGGTGACTGGAATGTGATGCCCATCGTCCGGGCTTCCTGGGCATTGCGCACCACAGCCGCGGCATGGAGCAGCGATTTTACCGGAATGCAGCCGCGATTTAAACAGACCCCGCCGACTCGGGCTTCTTCAACCACGGCAACCTTTTTGCCCAGTTGGGCAAGACGGATTGCTCCAACATAACCGGCAGGGCCGGCACCAATCAGTACCGCGTCAAATTTGTTTTCCATACCTTTCACCAGAGGGTTCCTTTAATCAACTCCGAGGCGATGACGAGGCGTTGAATCTGGTTTGTCCCTTCGTAAATTTGGGTGATTTTGGCGTCGCGCATCATCTTCTCGACCGGATAGTCTTTCATATAGCCGTAGCCACCCAAAATTTGCACCGCATCGGTGGTGACGCGCATGGCGGTGTCGGACGCCATTACCTTTGCCATTGCCGCGATGCCGGCGATGTTTTTGACTCCAGCATCGGCGGCGCGCGCCGCTTCGTAGACCAGAGCGCGCGAGGCTTCAATTTGAATTGCCATATCGGCGAGCATCAGTTGCACCGCCTGGAAACTGGCGATAGGCTGGTCAAATTGAATGCGGGTTTTGGCGTACTCCAGGGCTTCGTCAAGGGCACCCTGCGCAATCCCCAGCGCCTGAGCACCAACTCCGGGCCGGGTACGGTCAAAGGTGCGCATCGTATGGACAAATCCCATACCTTCGCGACCACCGATGAGATTTTCTGCGGGCACCCGGCAGTCCTGGAAAACGAGTTCCGCGGTTTTTGAGCAGCGGATGCCCATCTTGTCTTCAATCTTGCCGTAGGTGAAGCCCGGAGTACCATCTTCAACGATGAAGGCGGATAACCCGCGCGCCCCGCGTGCCGGATCGGTAGAGGCAATAACCGTATAAATCTTGGCAACACTGCCATTGGTGATGAACTGCTTGGTGCCGTTGAGGACATAGTGGTCGCCTTCGCGCCGTGCCCGGGTTTTTACATTGCTGGCGTCAGAACCGGCTTGGGCTTCGGTAATCGCAAATGCCGCGAGTTCGCCTGCGGCGAGTCGGGGTAGGTACTTCTTTTTCTGCTCTTCGGTGCCAGCAAGGAGGATGGGGAAGGTGCCAAGGCCACAGGCGGCGTAACAGAGGGCAACGGCACCGTCAATCCGAGAGAGTTCCTCAACAACAAGACACATCTCCATTATGCCGCCGCCAAATCCGCCGTACTCTTCTGGAATGTAAACACCCATCAACCCCAGTTCTGCCATCTCTTTCATCAGGGCAAAGGGGAATTCACCGGTGCGGTCCAGTTCCGCTCGTACCGGCTTGATTTTCTCCTGAGCAAAACGCCGGGCAAGGTCCCGGATTTCTTTTTGACTATCGGTTAAAAAGTACTCCATAAACACTCCTTTTTATCTTTCGTTAATTTTCAAGGTGATGCCCCGGTTTCAATCGACTTTTGATGTCTGCGGCAACCCGGAGCGCACCCGATTTAAGGAGCAGCGCAATTTGGCGATAAAACTCTATTGAGCGTCCGATTGGGTCCAAAATCTCCTCTTCTTTTTCCGGATAGCCGCCCAAAAGCCGGACTTTCTCTGCCGCTCCAGGCACCTGTTCAAGGATGACCCGGCGCTGACCCTGTTCCATTACGAGAATCAGGTCTGCGGTTTCAACCATCTTTCGGTCGAGTTGCCGTGCCCGATGGCTCGTCAGGTCAACGCCCATCTCCTTACCCACGGCGATTGCGAACTGGGTTGCCGGATTACCAACTGGTGCCGCAATTCCCGCGGAACTGACCACGACCGGCAGTTCGGCGCAAATCTGCGAGAGAATTGCCGCGGCAAGCGGGCTGCGGCAGGAGTTGCCGGTGCAGACCACAAGGATGGAAAGTATCACTTTCGGTCCGAGATGAACCTTTGTACCGAGAATCTGCTCCAGTTTAAGTATGCCCGGTGTGCCTTTACGAAGAACAACCGGGGGTAAATTGGATAGGTCAAGGACGGCGGGTCCAATATCGGCTGGCATATCCTTATCAAGTTGGATTTTTATCCAGTTGCCAGCAATCTCAACGGTCTCGTCAATATCTTCTGGTTGGTCCGGGATGCCGAACCAGACCGGCTGCGCAATTGAGGCAACTGCTGCCGCTAATAACCCTGACGGTGCAACTGCCCAGCCCGGTTGTTGTGTTTCGGTAATCAAAACTAACGGCTGGGTTAAAAGTTCGGGGTATTTTAACTCCCCGGGAGGTAATTTTTCCGGGTGAACAAGTTGATAGGCAGCGCCCATAAGTTGGACAATCTTCTCTTTATCTGTGCTCAACAGGCAGGTTGTGCCGAATAGCGGTGCAATAACCCCGCCCTGTTTAAGAGCCCGGGCGATGTCCTTTTCCTTAGCCATAACAGTTCAGGGACTGCTAACCGTGCGGGCGAGGTGTCTCAGCCCTTTTTCGCCGATGTCCCGGCGGTAATGCATGCCGGAAAAGTGGATAAGTCCGAGCCCGTAATATGCCCGGTCCCGGGCTTCAGGTAGAGTCGAGCCCAACCCGGTAACAGCCAGTACTCTACCACCATTGGTAACAATTCGGTCGTCCACCATTTTTGTCCCGGCATGGAAAACGATTGTCTGTTCGCCGTCTTCCAGTTTGCCGGAAATGGGCAAGCCCTTTTCATAGTTGCCCGGGTACCCCTGAGATGCGGCAACAACACACAGTGCCCAGCGATTGCCCCATTCAGGAGATGTCTGCTCTTTTAAGTTGCCGAGTGCGCATTCAAGGCACATTTCGGCAAGGTCGTCTTCGAAAAGGGGAACAATAACCTGGGTTTCGGGGTCGCCAAACCGACAGTTGAATTCGAGAACCTTTGGTCCCTCCGGAGTGAGCATCAGTCCGGCATAGATTGCACCCCGGTAATCAATCCCCTCCTTTTTAAGAGCCAGCAGCAAGGGGGTGAAGATTTCATTTACCACTCTATTGAAAATTTCTCTCGTTACCACAGGCACCGGTGCATAGGCACCCATACCGCCGGTGTTCGGGCCGGCATCACCATCCAGGAGCCGTTTGTGGTCCTGAGAAGGCACGAAAAAGTGGAGGTGTGCGCCATCGCACAGGGCGATGATTGACGCCTCTTCGCCTTCAAGGAACTCCTCAATCACCACCTGTTTGCCCGCTTCACCCAGTTTTCCCTCCTTCATAAAACTGTTAAGCGTGGTGAGTGCCTGTTCAACCGAATTGGCAACAACAACACCTTTGCCCGCTGCCAGACCGGTGGCTTTTACAACAATCGGGAACCGCTGGCTGGATATAAACTTCACCGCCTGGTCATAGTCTTCAAACACCGCAAACCGGGCGGTGGGGATGTTGTATTTAGCAAGAAGATTTTTGGTGAACGCCTTGTCGCCTTCCAACTGGGCAGCGGTTTTATTCGGGCCAAACACCTTTAACCCCTTTTTTTCAAACTCATCGGCAAGCCCGGCAACAAGCGGCGCTTCGGGTCCAACCACAGTGAGGTCGATTTTCTGCTTGCGGGCAAATTGAGCAAGGCTATTGATGTTTAGCGGGTCAATATCAGCGCACTCTGCCAGCCGGGAAATTCCAGCGTTACCCGGAGCGCAGTAAACATTATGGCCCGACCGGGAAAATGCCCAGACAAGGGCATGCTCGCGACCTCCGTGGCCGATTACTAAAACTCTCATATTTTTATATTATCCTTCAATCTACCAGCAATTGGCTCATTGTCAAATGTGCCATATCAGGTTCTTCCACCGTAAGCCGTGGGGGCCGGGTTCAAAGCGGGCTTTGGACCGCTAACATAATCGTACCCTGTGGAGGACACGTGAAGACAGAACCGAAAACGGTATCAAAGAGAGGGCAGGAGGTTAAGGACTTTATTTTGCAGGATAGGGTTCCAGATGTGCAATCGGGCATAACTGTAAGGATTGCCAATAAGATAGTAACTAAGATGGGTTTTGGAAAGGCGTTCAAGTTTTTTAGAGGGAGGGGAAAAGGGGTGATGAGCAAAGGGGTGCTGGAGGCTATCCTGGGGATTGTTCCCGGACAACGGAGGGGCGGTAATTTTGTCACTTTTTTGTTTATTTTTCGTATTGTAAAATAAAATAGGAGAAAAGTTTTTTACGACTGGCATCAGCTTTTGGCATTTTATTGGTGATTCACAAGTTACACCGATTAGTTGACAAGGGGCAAAATTTTGGTGTATAATATTTCACTAATGAGATTTATTAAGATAGCTAATCGGGCAGTTGCCCGTTAAAGGAGGCGTAAGATGGCAGACGAGCAGACGCCAGTTGAAGAAAGTGGTTCTGTACTGGAACAGCGTTACGGGGTTCCGTTTATTGACTTGACAACTTTTAAACTTGATTCTGAGGTATTGCAACTCTTTCCCGAAGAGTTTTTGCGTAAGAATAAGTTAATACCCCTTTTCCGTTCTGGCAACACTTTGGCGGTCGCAATGGTTGACCCGGGCGACATTTTTACCATTGATGAGGTAAGGCGGACAACCGGAATGGAGGTTGAACCGATGGTTTGCCGGGAGATAGACCTTTACCAGGCGCTGAATCAGTACTACACCGCGCCGGAACCCGCTGACATCCCGAATGAGCCCGAGATCACCAGCCTTGATGACCTGCCCGAGGAGGAAAGCGCGGCGGTTGCCGAGCAGGGGCTGGAACCGCGCAAGCTGGAGGAGCTGGCTTCCGAAGCGCCGGTGGTACGATGGGTGAACCAGATGATTATTCGGGCGGTACGAGAACGGGCAAGCGACATCCATATCGAACCGACGCGGGAAGGGTTGCGGGTCCGGTTCCGCATTGACGGTATTCTCCATCCTATTGTCTCGCCGAAAAAGGCGCTGCAGCTGGCGGTCGTTTCCCGTATCAAGATCATGTCAAGAATGAACATCGCCGAAAAGCGGGTGCCGCAGGACGGGCGCTACGGCGCAATAGTTGATGGCCGGGAGATTGACTTCCGTGTTTCCACTTTCCCGACGACTTACGGCGAAAAGGTGGTGATGCGTATCCTCGACCGGATGCGCCTGCTGTCGCTGGACGAACTGGGTCTGGTTGAGGAGTCTTACGATACGCTGCGGGAGATGATTGCCAAACCCCACGGCGTTATTCTTATTACCGGTCCGACCGGGTCGGGTAAGTCCACGACGCTGTATGCGATTTTAAATGAGATTCGTTCCGGTGATAAAAATATCATTACGATTGAGGACCCGGTGGAGTATGATATTGACGACATCTGCCAATCGCAGGTGAATGAGCGCGCCGGCTATACCTATCTTGTTGGATTGCGGCACATTCTGCGTCAGGACCCGGATGTGATTATGATTGGTGAAATTCGTGACGCCGAAACCGCCGGGGTGGCGATCCGTGCCGCTCTTACCGGTCAGCTGGTTTTCTCAACGATTCACACCAACGACGCACCGGGTACTGTGACCCGATTGATTGATATGGGGATTGAGCCATTTCTGGTTGCCTCTGGTCTCGAAGGTGTTGTTGCCCAGCGATTGGTGCGCCGGATTTGTCCGAAGTGTAAAGTTCCCTATGACCCACCGGCAAAGATGCTGGAGGAGTTTGACCTACCCCCGGGAACAAAGTTTTACAAAGGTAAGGGGTGTGAGCACTGCCGGAATACCGGCTATCGGGGCCGGATGGGAATATTTGAGGTTATGAAGTTGAATGACCGAATTCGGGAACTGGTCGTTACCCGGCCGCCAACCTCGGCAATTCGGGCTTTAGCCCGGGAGTACGGAATGAAGACATTGTGGGAGGACGGAATGCGTAAGGTCCTCAATGGTGTGACGACGATTGAAGAAGTGATGGACGAGGCGGAAAAGGTCGAGTAATTTAGAAGAAAGGGAGGAGCAATGCCGCTGTTTCGTTATAAAGTCCGTGATAAAGAAGGAAAGATAATTTCCGGGACAATTGAAGGCACGGATGTGGCGAGCGTAACCGAAAAACTTGACAGTTTCGGTTATGTTCCGATTACAATTCGGGAGGAAAAGGCCGCGGCGGCGGGCCCGTCGTTTGATTTGAGTCGGTTCTTTGAACGGGTAAAGCCGGCCGATTTGATTAACTTTACACGGCAGTTTGTTACGCTGCACCGTGCCGGTCTGCCGATGCTGACCGCAATCGGCGCGCTCCAGGCGCAGACGAAGTCGAAACCACTCGCCAAGGCGCTGGACGCCATCCGCAAGGATTTGATGGGTGGAGCGGCACTGTCGGTGGCAATGGCAAAGCACCCCCGAATTTTCAACGAACTTTATGTCAACTCCATTTGGGCGGGTGAAACCGGTGGTGTTCTTGATGACATTCTTGACCGGTTGGTGATGCTTTTAGACCACGAACGAAAACTGAAGTCCGATGTCGGCAGTGCGATGCGCTATCCGATTATCCTGATGGTCACCTTTGTCATCGCGGTTGCGGTACTGGCAACATTCGTTTTGCCCAAGTTTGTGTCGTTAATTGCCACCGTAGGTGGTAAGATGCCGTTGCCGACACAGATTCTCCTCATCGTGACCAATTTTATGGGCAAGTACTGGTATCTGCTGGTTCTAATTATTGCCGCGGCGGTGGTGTTGTTCTATATGTTCATCCGAACAAGTGTGGGGCGGATGTGGTTTGACCGATTTAAGTTGCGCCTGCCGATATTCGGACCAATTATCTACAAGATGGCGCTTTCCCGATTTGCCCGGATGTTTGAGACCCTGGACCGAACCGGGTTACCGATTCTGCGCAGTTTGAACTTAGTTTCGAAGACCGTGGGCAATGTTTATCTGTCACAAGCGATTGATAAACTGGCGGAGAGTGTGCGCCGGGGCCGAGGTTTAGCAACGCCGATGCGTGAACTGGGTGTATTTCCGCCGATGGTCGTGCAGATGGTGGCAACCGGTGAGGAGTCGGGAGCGCTCGATGATATGTTAAAACAGGTTTCCGACTACTATGACAGCGAAGTTGAATATGCGGTCAAGAACCTTACCGGAATGATTGAACCGATAATGATTCTGTTTATGGGTGTAGCCGCGGTGTTCCTGATTGTCGCCATTATTATGCCCTACATGTCAATCCTCACCAGTTTCGGTTCGGGCGGCGGTTACGGAATGCGCTGAGGTTTAATAGTTAGTAAAATTTTCACCGCGGAAACAAGAGCGCAGAAATGACACCAAGAGTAACACGGGTTTTTATCCGGGCACGAGCCGCGGAACCGGGCTGGCAGGTTTTCCCTTTTGCCCAGGATGCACCCGATTCGACGGACATAAAAATTGTCGAAGTTGCCGAACTAATCCGGCGCAAGCCGGGATTTTTGAACTTTGCCGAGCAGTCAGCAGCACCATTTCGGGTTGCCGCGCCGGTTTCGAATAGTTTTGGTCTCAGTTCACCGATTCTGGTTGCGGTCGATGAAATGGGGGGCGTTTTTCTTGTTGGGTGTCCGGATGAGTCCGGTCCCAATGCCTATCGGACGGTTGTTGCCGATGTGCTCGCGGCAAGTACCCGACTGTGGCGGTTGAGTTATGAGCAGTTCTCCCAGATTTTTACCGAGGTTGAAGGTGCCTCTTTAGAGGAGTTGATGCTTTTGCGGAGCCGTGCCGACTGGGATTTTGACCAGTTCGAGCCGACCGTTGCTGCGAACCTCGAAAAGGGGCGGTTTCCGATTTTGATTGTGACCGCTCATCCAACCGGCGATGTACGCCAGGTTCTAGACTATCTAAAGGGAATGAACCTTGTGGTTGCGGTGGTCAGTTATTCAATCTGGGTTCGAGGTGGAATACTCGTAGTTGAGCCGGTCAGCCCTTCCCAAACCACGCTTGGTGTTTTATCAGCGCCCGCAACTTTTGCCCCGCCTCCAACTCTTCCCCGACAAGAGCCGCCGGTTGTTCAGCAACCGGTTGAGGCGGAGTTGCCCCCGGTTGTTGAGGAAGAAAAAAGGGAAGAGGAACCAACACGCTCGATACCGGCAGGTGCTCTACCGACCGAGCCCGCGAAAACTGTTGCCAAGCCACCCGGTCCCGGAACTAAACCGGGGGTGATGGCTGGTAAAAGACCGCCGCCCAAACCCAAGCAAGGGTAAGCGATGCAGCCCTGTATTATCAGAGCAAATAAGGAGACGCCAGATTGGCTGGAGTTTCCCACGAAGCCGGTGCCGGGTGTGGTAGACCGCATGGAACTTATCAATCAGGCTCCGGAGTTTCTTGGGATGGCGTTTGCGGACGCACCTTTGCCCCGGGCGGTTACGCTGGTAATGGGCGCGGCATCAAATCGGGTACTGGTGGCGGTGGACGAGGCGGGCAAAGTGATGTTAGTTGGTTGTCCGGACCAGAAAGAGGAAACCGGAATAAGTTTGATGGTCGGCGACCTTTTGGCGGCAAGTGGGCGGTTGTGGCACCAGCCGTTTGCTCAATTGGCGGCGATGTTTGGCGACCCGTCGGGTAAAACGCTGAGCGAGAAGATTCGCAGTCGGGTCAAATCGGGGTGGGAGGAAAAGAAGTTTCAAGAGGCGGTGGCAAAGAGCCTTGACGAAGGTAAGTTTCCGGTTGTCGTGGTCGTTGATGAGGTGACCAAGGCGGTGGAAGATATGATTGTTTACCTCAAGGGAATGAACATCAATGTCCGGGTTTTGACCTATGAGCGGTTTGGTGACAACGGGATAGAGATTGTTGTGCCGCGGGGGGTAGGTGAAGCACCGAAGCGGGAAGAGAAAAAGGTGGCGGTTGAGCAGCCGATGTCGCCATTTTTAGAGTACACCCCAACCGTTACCAGTTTCGGCAAAACGGCAGGGGGACCTCCCAAAACATACGAACCATTTCCGACCGCCGGTACGACACCCAAACAGCAGGCGATACTGGAGCGGCTGGTTTACATTGAGGATTTGGGATTGATTCGTCGCGGATTTGAATTTTTCTCACCCCGGGCAGCGCAACGGCCCGAGGCAGAAGGCACCATAGTGGTAGCAGTTGACCCAACCCGCTGGCCCTTTCCCCGTGAGGACGAAGTGGTTGTCGTTGTACGCACGGGTCGAGAACATCTTGCCGGTTTTCTGAGGATGAAACAGCAGGAGGTTGAAGACTTTTTAAGGTTGTTGCCCCGCGATGAAAAGCGGGAGCACAAGGGGGCGCTGCTCTTGTGGGCGCGCAACCCATTTGAGGCAACCCAGTTGGTCAATGAGTTAAAGGCGTTAAAAGAAGTTTCTCAGACCCGACCGCCTGTTTGATTTGAGCACCAGCCGCCTTCTGCTTCATATCTGCTGCGCACCCTGTGCGAGCGAGGTGGTGCGTCGGCTGCAACCGATTTACCAGGTGACCGGTTTTTTCTACAACCCGAACATCTTTCCGGAGGAGGAGTTCCGACGGCGTCAAGATGCGGTGCGGCGATTGAGTCTCCTATGGCACATTCCGATTGAGTATGGGCCGTATGAATACGGGCGGTTTCGGGAAGCGGTAAAGGGGTTGGAGAATGAGCCGGAAGGTGGAAAGCGGTGCGAGGTCTGTTTTCGATTGCGACTGGAGGAGTGCGGAAAACGGGCACGGGAAATCGGTTGCGGCGCAATCGCCACGACGCTGACAATAGGGCCAAATAAGCGCGCAGATGTGATTAACCAGATTGGCAGAGATGTTGCCGCGATGGCGGGGATTGAGTTCATTGAAAGGGACTGGAAAAAACGGGATGGCTTTAAACACAGTGTTGAAATTTCGCGGGAGTTAGGTCTTTATCGGCAGGTCTACTGCGGCTGCGAATTTTCTATAAAAGAAAAGGCGGGGCGGAACCAATGACCGCCCCGCAACTTTTTGTAACCTTTAGCGGGCGATAACGAACTTTGTTTCAGCCTGAATTTCCGGCGAGTTCAGGCGGGAGAAGTAAACACCTGGTGGTACGGGTTTGCCCCCACCGTCTTTGCCGTCCCAAATCCAGTTACCCGAGCCCGAGATGGTGCGCACCAACCGGCCAGTACGGTCGTAGATGTTGACAGTCGCATCGGCGCCAAGATTTGAGAAGAATTGGACCGTTCCGCGGCTGGGGTTGGGATGACAGATGAGTGCCCGTTGATCGCGATGGGTTCTGGGTTCTTCAACGATTGCGGTTGGGTCCGCAGTGGTGTATTTGATTGCCCGGCCTGGAGCAATCGGCGCGCTGCCTCGATGATAGTTGTTGTCAAACAGGCACTGGATAGCGATGGTCTGGCTCGGGTCCTGGATACCAACGGTGCTTGATGTGTACTGGTTGGCGGTGAGGTACTGGACGACAATTAGGTTGTCGCCGGTCGGAGTCGGGGTCGTTGGGTCGTAGAGGATGAGCTGGAATCGTTCATAAGGAGCACCAGAGCCAGGGAAATAGTGTACCGAATCCCATTCGACAATAAAGCGGTGGTTATCGGCGTCGTAAAAGTACCAGACGCCGTTACCAACCGGTGGATAAAGGTCATCCCAGTTAAGGCAGATGGCACCCGGTAGGTATGTCGTGGGTAACGATGTGTTGTTGTAATAGTTGCTGGTGGTTGAACCCGGTGCGACCCAGCCATTGGAGCAGATGGAGATTTGAGTAGAGGTTGAGCCGTAGAACTGCCAGGTGAACGGCAGGTCAATGGTAATCGTCTGGTCATCACTGAGGGATAGTTGAGTGCCCCGATTGTTGATTTCTATCCAGGAGAAGTTGGGATGCTGGGGATAGAGGGTGTCAATGTCGTCGTAAGCCCAGTAACGGGGCGGATTGCCGTTGTCCGGTATCGGGTCGGTAGGGCGTAATTCGCCAACCACGATGTTAAAGCGAATAGTGTCGTTGTAGCCGGTACCGTTGATGAAAAGATAAAGGGTTACCGGTGTTTCAATCGGGATTGAATGGTCCACCTGAATGCCAAATGGGTCGGTTTCGTTGGTTCGGGTTGCGCCAGCAGGAATTGAGCCGTAGGAGCTGATTGAGTCGCTGATAACGAAGCGGCTGTCAGAAGAGCGTAACTTGACATTGACACTATCTACTCCTTGATTGCCGATGTTGCGCAGACTGACAATTAAACCGCCAGTTTCACCGGGGTCAAATCGTCCGTTGTTGTTGCCGCCCGGCGGCGAGTCCAGAACGGTTCTGCTGCTGAGCAGGAGGTAGGGACCTTGATTGTTGTTAATTAAGGAGATGTCATCGGCGGAGACCTCCGCCACCGGAGTGCCTCAGCCGCTGTGGGTGTAACTCCAGAGCGCAACTTCAACTCGGGCGATATCACCCGGGTTGACACCGGGCAAATTAGCGGTAAGTTCATCGGCGATGTTTAATTCGTACCGGTTCCAGTCCGGGTTGGTGATGCGGTAGAGGCTTAAAGTCGGAGTTGGTGTCCAGGTGGCGTAGGTGGAGTAGTAGTAACGGGTTTCACCCAGGCGGTTGTCGTTGAAATCATAGTAGCACACCTGAAAGCAGGCTGCGGGCCAGCAGGTCGATGAGCCACCACTTTCAGTAAACTTTGCCCAGAAGGACAGGTTCAGGGCGACACCCGGCACATCAACCTTTTGACTGAGCCTTGTCCAGCCCGGGTTGTCGTATTGATAAACCCAGGCTTCGTAGTCCGGGTCCGGTTGATATTCGGTGCCGCGCTGTACTTGATGAGTGCCGAGACCGCTATCGGTATAAGTCCAGCCAATAGACAACTCCTGTTCGAAGTCGCCATTGACCAGAAGTTCCTGGCTTAAACATAAGCCAAGAACAAACGGCACAATCAGCAAACTGGCCTTGAAACGCATTGCGAGCCTCCCTTTTACATTTATACATATTATCGCCGGGGTAAGCCAAAAGTCAAGAGACGATAGCCGAACACAAAATCCCAACGCCGTTGACTGATTCAGGATATCTTTCTATAATATTTTGATGGCAGGATGGAATGGACCATTAGAGAGAGTGGACGACACCAAACTTCTAATTCCCAGAAGTTATAAGCCGGAGATGCGGGTTGATGGTGTGATTTATGCGGATGCGACTTTGATTGAAGACATCAAGGCGGACCAGGCACCAGAACAGGTTGCCAATGTGGCGACCTTGCCGGGCATTGTTGGTAACTCTCTGGCGATGCCCGATATCCACTGGGGCTACGGTTTTGCGATTGGTGGTGTTGCTGCCTTTGACCTGAATCAGGGCGTGATTTCGCCCGGTGGTGTGGGCTATGACATCAACTGCGGTGTGCGCCTCTTGCGCACCCGTCTTGAGCGGAAGGACCTAAAACCGGAACTACTGGAAAAACTGGTAGAGGCGATTTTCTACAATGTTCCGTCCGGTGTGGGCTCAAAGGGTAAAATCCGGATTTCGCAAAAGACGGTTGCCGAGGTTTTGACTAAAGGGGCACGCTGGGCAGTAGAACAGGGTTATGGAACGCCCGAGGATTTGGAGTTTACTGAGGAGCAAGGTGAGATGAAGGGTGCCGACCTTGCCGGTGTGTCTGCCCGGGCGCTGGAACGGGGGATGCCGCAATTGGGAACGCTGGGCGCGGGCAACCATTTCCTTGAAATTCAGGAGGTGGTGGAAATCTACGACCCAAAGGCGGCAGCAGAACTGGGCGTTTATCTGGGTCAGATTACGGTGATGATTCATACCGGCTCGCGGGGTTTGGGTTACCAGATTTGTGATGACAATGTTAAGAGTCTGGTGGCCGCGGCGCGCAAGTACGGGATTCATCTCGTTGACCGGCAACTTGCCTGCGCGCCGATCGACTCACCCGAGGGGAAAAGATATTTTGGGGCAATGGTTGCGGCGGCGAACTATGCCTGGGCAAATCGCCAGGCAATCACCCATTGGGTACGGGAGGCGTTTTCTCAAGTGCTTGGCATTCCAATTGAGAGGTTGGGGATGAGTCAGGTTTACGATGTGGCGCACAACATCGCCAAGATTGAGGAACACGAGGTCAACGGTAAAAGGATGAAACTGTGTGTGCACCGGAAGGGGGCAACACGAGCATTTCCCCCCGGGCATCCGGCATTACCGGAGAAGTACCGGCATCTTGGTCAGCCGGTTTTAATTCCCGGAGATATGGGGACCAGTTCTTACCTGCTGCTGGGTACGGAAAAGGCGGCACAGGAGACCTTTGGTTCTGCCTGTCATGGCGCGGGCCGGGTGTGGTCAAGAACCCGGGCGCTGGAGGAGACGAAAAAGCGCGATGTGGCGGCGGAACTGCGCGCCCAGGGGATTTTGGTTAGGGCCGCAAGCCGGGAGGTTTTGAACGAAGAGGTGCCGGACGCCTATAAAGATGTTGACAAAGTGGTTGATGTGTGTCACCGGGCGGGCATCGCCCGTAAGGTGGCGCGGATGAAGCCGTTAGGTGTGGTCAAGGGCTAAGCGTAGCCCGCAGGTTGCACCGCAGGCGAGCCGGTTATGAAAGACAGTGTTGCCGAGAAAATTGCCCAGGCACCAACCGAACCGGGTGTTTACCTTCTAAAGGACGATAAAGGTCGGGTTATCTACATCGGAAAGGCACGGATACTGCGTGACCGGTTACGTGCCTATCTCGGTGTGCAGAAGGACCCCCGGCTTGCGGCGCTTGTGCGCCGGACCAGCGACATCGAGACCATCGTCACCCGGTCTGAGGTTGAGGCGCTACTCTTAGAAGAGAGTTTAATCAAGATTAAAAAGCCCCGCTACAATGTCCGACTGCGCGACGACAAGAAGTACCCTTATCTCAAGATTACCATTAATGAGCCGTTTCCGCGGATTTTTGTCACGCGCAACATCAAGCCGGATGGTGCGGTTTTGTTCGGACCTTACACGAGCGCCCGGGAGTTGCGCCGGGCGCTGCGAGCGGTGAAACGCATCTTTGGCATCCGGACCTGCAAGCGCAGTTTGCCCGACCCGACCCGACCCGAACCCTGTCTCAACTTTCAAATGAAACGGTGTCTGGGACCTTGCCGGGGCACTGTGGATGTCGCTGAGTACCGGCAACGGGTAAACGATGTGATTCAATTTCTTTCCGGCAACAGTGAAAAGTTAATCGAGGAACTGGAAAGGCGGATGTGGGAAGAGGCACAGGCGCAGCGGTACGAGCAGGCGGCGCTGTTGCGCGACCAGTTAATGGCGCTGCGCGAGATTATTCGCAATCAGCAGGTTGTTACTACCGACAAAACCGGGCGGGATGTGATTGGGCTGGCACGGGCGGAAAAAAGTGCCGCAGCGGCGCTGTTCCGCATCCGCGAGGGTAAAATCGTCGCCCGTGAGGAGTACCTGCTCAGCGCCACCTGCGACATACCAGAAGAGGAACTGCTCCAAGGGCTTTTACGGTCGATTTACACCCACACCGTAGACCTGCCAGAGGAAATTGTCCTGCCGGCACCAATCGCCGAGGGGGAACTTTTCCGGGAACTGTTCTGGGAGAAAGGGCGGCGTAAGGTTGAAATCAGCGCGCCCCAGCGGGGGGAAAAACGGAAACTGGTTGAACTGGCACAGCGTAACGCAGAAAAGGCGTTAGTTGAGGCGTTGCCGGTAACGGCACGGATTCCGGAAGGCAGCCGGCAACTGGCAGAAATTTTAGGATTGCCGACCCCACCACGCTTGATTGAAGGGGTTGACATCTCCAATACGCAGGGCAGTAATGCGGTGGGTTCGGTGGTTGTGTTCCGCGACGGCAGACCGATAAAGAGCCAGTACCGGCTGTTTAAGATTCGAACCGTGTCCGGACCAAACGACTTTGCGATGATGGAGGAGGTGTTGGCGCGGCGGGTGCGCGGGCTTTTGGAGAAAAACAGGCCGTTGCCCGATCTGGTGCTGGTTGATGGCGGCAAAGGGCAACTTTCCGCGGCGGTTAAGGCGTATCATCAATTTGACCAGGAGATTCCGATTCTCGGGCTGGCAAAACGGACCGACACTTTGTTTTACATCGATGGCCGAGAGATTTCGATACCCGCAACCTCGGCGGCTTTGAAACTTTTAAAGCGGATTCGGGACGAGTCGCACCGTTTTGCCATCACCTTCCACCGGAAACTGCGCAGCAAGAAACTGGTGGAATCGGAAATTGACAGAATTCCCGGAATTGGCACGGTGCGGCGTCAGGCGCTACTACAGTACTTTGGCTCGCTTAACAAACTGCGCGGGGCGGGTGTTGATGACATCGCCCGGGTTAAGGGCATCGGCCGGAGCCTGGCGGAAAAGATTTATGAGTACCTGCACCCAACGGGCAGTGCCACCTTGTTTAAGTAACAGCAATCGCTCAATAAAACTGTTGCCAATCGAATAAAGGTTGCTGCGCCCAACCGGTTCAATTCAGCGCCCGGTTGATTGTAGTCAGTTGACAATTGTCAATGGGTGCCAACTGGTTATCAGTTCTACGCCTGCGCCGCAAGCGGCGGGCAAGCAGTTTTAGCGAACTCTGAGGCAAAGTAATATTTAAGCGGCTGCCCGGTTCGCGAGACTACTCCTGAATATGGAACTCAACGATGTCCTTGTCGGCGAGGGTGTGCTCCCGTTCCACGCGCTGCCCCGAAAAACCGCTTGTGTTCCAGAGCCGGGCGTAGGAAAGCCTGCGGGCAAAGTCTTTGTGGAGATAGTAGGCGGCGTCAATCACCGTTGCCGGGTTTTTGAGAATTACCGGGTCCTGCATATCGGGCGGTTTGCCCGGTTTCTTGGTGTAGACACGGATGATGTTCAAACTGGTAAAAGCGGCGTGGCGAAACTCATCCAAACCCTGTTTGGTTTCAACTGAGACCAGAAGCAATGGGATTTCACCCCGCAGTTCCTTGAGTACCGCAAGCCGGTCCAGGGCACCAGGGGCATCAACTTTGGTGCCAACCTGGAGCAGTGGTGGTTGGCGATAAGCCTCAGGTCCGATGATGTGGTTCTGGATTAAAAGTTGTTCAATCTGCTCAGTTGTTTCCAGCAGGGTGTCGTCGCTAAGGTCAATGAGCCAGACAAGGGCATCGGCGGTGCGCAGGATGTGAAAGAGCCAGGCCGGGGAATCTTTTTCCAGCGGGGGGGTGTCAATCAGTTGAATCTGGATGTCTTCAAACCGCATCATTCCTGCCAGCGGACGGGTGGTGGTAAACGGGTAAGCGGCGACCTCGGTGTTTAAACCGGTCAATTCCCGAACCAGTGCCGATTTGCCGCAGTTGGGAGGACCAAAAATCGCTACCTGACCGGCACCCTGTTTCTCGATGTGGTACCAGTCGGTGCGTTTGCCGCCGCCTTTGCCCTCAGAGAGTTCGCGGCGCAATCGGGCGATGCGACTCTTGATGTCCGCCTGCATCTTTTCGGTGCCTTTGTGCTTGGGGATGGTGGCGAGCATATCTTCAAGGCAGAGCAGTTTTTCTTCGGGCGTTTTTGCTTGCCGGAACCGCTCTTCGGCTTGTTTGAACTCCGGGGTTAAATTTGCCGGCATCTAATCCGGAAGCACCTCCGTTTCTGCCACATCCATAAACACCAGCCCGGAAATCAGTTTCGGGAAGAAGTCGGTTGATTTTTGGGGCATCCGCTCCATCTTTTCTGCCAGTTTCTGCACCTGTTCAGGTCGTGTTGGGTTAAGGAATAGAGCACAGGCGGCGGCGCCAGAATCAACCCGGGCAACGGTATCCTGCCAGTAGCGCTCATAGAGCACCCGGTTTTCGGTCTCAGCCGGTTTGATACCGAACACATTATCAATTATCAGGGCGTGGAGGAGCGCCACATCCAGTTCTTTGTAGTCCGGGCTCTTTTCCGCGGGGAGAAGGTTTTTCGCCTTCTCAGGGTCGCGCAGGAGGAGCAGATAACTTTTGCCTTTGCCAAAGTAGACAACAAACGCATGCGCACTTTTGTGTTTCTTTAGTTCGGACTTTGCGGACTCGTCGGGGACCAATCGGACTTCAAACAGTTCGTTCAAGCGGGACAGCGCCTCATCGGGCGTGATGGTTATTGTTTTCAATAGCCGATGGGTAGGCAGGATTACAAGGCCGGGGTCGGTAATTTTGAAGAAAGCGGCGGTTTTGAACCGGAGCGCGGCGTTGGCGGGCACATTACCTTTCTGTTCCAGCTCCCGGCGGTAGTTGAGTGCCGTCTCATAACGGTGGTGGCCATCGGCAATCAAAACCACCTGTTCCTGCATCGCCTGACGCAGTGCCGTAATCCAGTTCTGGTCGTTGATTTGCCAGAGCCGGTGGACAACACCGAACTCGTCGGTGGCGGTCAGGTCGGGCTCTGCCCCTTTTTTGCTGTCCAGCAACCAATCAATTTCGCCTTTCGGGTCCGGATAGAGGAAGAATATCTGTTCATAGTCCTTTTTTGTGGCGCGTAAAAGTGCCAACCGGTCCGCCTTTGGTCCGGAATGGGTAAACTCGTGGGGCAGGACTGTTCTTTTTTCAAACTCTTCAACCCGGATGGCGCCGATAAACCCTTTGCGCCGCATGCGCCTGCCTTCAATATCAAATTCCTCTTCAAGAATGTAGAAGGCGGGTTTGGTTTCGCGTACAAGAATACCTTCATCAAGCCAACGGTTACAGGTGTTTGCCGATGTTACATAAGGGTCTTCGCTTTTGGGCAGAATCAGGTTGATGAAACTGAACTGGTGCTGTTTCAGGTACCGTTCGCGCATCTCGGGTGTGACCTTGTCGTAAGGCTGGGTAATCACCTTACTGAGGTCACCAATCTTTGTCAGGTTGTAATGAATTGCGGGGAACGGTCGAACATCAGCCATTATGCCTCCCTGAGTGCATCCCGGACCTTTTCCGCAATCTGGATTCCGGCACGGCGCTGCCCCTCTTTGGTCTGAGCGCCGATGTGAGGCGTACCAATCACCTGGGGCAGGGAAAACAGTTTGAAGTCATCAAGCGGCTCCTTTTCGAACACATCCAGCGCCGCCATCGCCACAATGCCGGACTGAATCGCCTCGTACAGCGCCGCCTCATCAACCACGCCACCCCGGGCACAGTTGATGATGATGACCCCTTTCTTCATCTTCGCAAACGCCTCTCTGTTAAGGAGGTGATAGGTCTTATCGGTCTTCGGAATGTGGAGTGAAATGAAGTCAGACTCTTTTAACAGGTAGTCAAGTTCGCAAGAATCGCCAAACTGGACCTTGACATCGGGTAAGTCGTTTACCAGGACCTTCATCCCTAGTGCCAGTGCCCTTTTTGCCAGTTCGGAGCCGATGCGGCCAGCGCCGATGATGCCCAAAGTTTTACCGTAAAGTTCTATGCCGTGGAACGTTTTTTTCTCCCATTTTCCGGCGCGTAACGAGGCGGTTGCCTGCGGAATGGAACGGGCACAGGCGAACATCAATCCCAGCGCCAGTTCGGCAACCGAAATTGAGGTCGCCTCCGGTGTATTCACCACCTTGATACCGCGGGCGTCAGCCGCCTTCTTATCCACATTGTCCAAGCCAACACCGGCGCGGCCAATGACTTTGAGGTTTTTGCCCGCTTCAATCACCGCGGCGGTGACCTTGGTGGCGCTGCGAACGATGATGGCATCGTATTCGGGAATGACCTTTAACAACTCATCAGGTGCAATGCCCGGCTTTTCATCAACGGTGCAGCCGGCACTGCGTAATATTTCTACCCCTTCTGGGGCAATTGGGTCGGTAATGATTACTTTCATAGTTTAACTCCCTCGATTTGGTATTAACCGTCTGATTAATAATAACGAACACCGGTTTTCAGTCAACCCCTTGCCGAAAAGGGCGATTTACGGTATAATTATATGGGGGTGAGAAATGAGGGGTGGAAAGAAACATCACTATTCAGACCGGCAACGGCTGCAGCAAAAGAAGCGGCAACAGAAGAGTGTCGGGCTGCTCGACTTTACCGTTCTGACCGTTAAGGACAAAGTCGCCCCATCTTTTTTGGTTTTACCGGTTGGGTCTGTTTTTCACGAGCGGGCGCCAGAACAGGGAAGAGGTCAAGACCGGTCAACTTCTCTACCGAGTCCACACTGACGAGAAATTGGGGCAGGTGCTTGCCGGTGCGCCGGATTGAGTCGTTGGGGACGACAAAGGCGAGAAGTTCGGCTGGTCTTCTGAACACCACACAGTAACAGGCGTGGGGAATGGGCACCTGATGGGTGCCGAGCCAGATGGTGTCGCGGTTCCGATAAAATACCGGACCGACCGTTACCCAGACGGTGTCTTTTACACCAGCCCAATCCCGGATTTTTTTCTCCAGTGATGCCCAGATGAACCGGTTGGTGCTGGCAAATTGGGGGATGATGTTGGTGAGGAAGTAGGTTTCCTTTTGCGCCTCGGTGCCGAACACCTTAATCGCCGCATCGGGAGCGAGATGTCCCTTGTCCAGTTGATGGCGGATAAATCCAGGCACAGATTCGTAAACCGCCGGGAATGCGGCTTCGGCTTTTTTTAACCGGAAGGTGTCGGGCATAAACTTGCCCTGATAGCGGGGTCGGTTAAGTCCGGCACAATGATGGTAAAGGTAAGATACCCAGAGGGAGATTTTCGCCCGGGGCAAATAGCCGCAGTCAAAAGCCCGATAGTGCAGGACTTTTAGTTTTGGTTCCTGAGAAGCGGGCATTCCATAAGGGTGGAGCGGTGAATCTTTGGACGCGCCAAGAAGGCAGAAGGAGAGAAGAGAAAGGGTAATAAACCGTCTCACAATTAATTTTAGCCCGTAGCAGCCTAAATTCAACCGGGAACCGAAGCGGTTTCCGCAGTTGGTAAATTGCCCGCCGGGCGTTATACTTTAAAGTATAATTACACCCAAGGGGCGTTTTGGTATAACGCCTTGAAATTTAAGGTTTTAGCAGATTAAGGCCGAATTTCCCTACCCAACCCTGGGGTAGTTCCGGGAATGGTATGGGAAATTGCTATTTTGACCGTTTTCGTTGTTATGCCGGGTGGGGTACGGTGTTTTGGCGCGGGTTTGATGATAAAGGTAGCAGCATTAATGCTGATTTTGTTTATCTTAAGGTTTCAGGCAGGAGTGGTTGCGACTCTCAATTGACTGTACTCTGTTTCAGGCTAAAATGAGATGGTAGTTTAACAAGAAAGGAGTGTTATTTGAATACCCAGGAGCATATTAACCTTGTTGAGCAGTTTGCCGCCCATAACTACCATCCTTTGCCCGTGGTGTTAGCGCGGGGCGAAGGTGTGTGGGTGGAGGATGTTGAAGGCAACCGTTATCTTGATATGCTGGCGGCTTATTCGGCGCTTAATCAGGGTCATCGCCATCCGAAAATTTTGAAGGCGTTGACTGAGCAAGTTAACCGGATTTGTTTGACTTCAAGGGCGTTTCATAACGACCAGTTAGGACCGTTCTGTAAGTTGCTCTGTGAAATCACCGGTCAGGACCAGGTGCTTTTGATGAACTCGGGTGCCGAAGGGGTGGAGACGGCGATTAAGTGTGCCCGGCGCTGGGGTTATAAGAAGAAGGGCGTGGCGCCGGACAAGGCGGAGATAGTTGTCTGTGCCAACAACTTCCATGGCCGAACAATCACCATCATCAGTTTCTCGACGGAACCGCTTTATCAGGACGGGTTTGGACCGTTCACCCCTGGTTTCAGGGTGATTCCCTACAACGACAGCGACGCTTTAAAAGAGGCGATTAATGAGAATACGGTCGGTTTTCTTGTTGAGCCGATTCAGGGCGAAGGTGGTATTGTCGTGCCGGATAAGGGGTATCTGAAGGCGGTGCAGGAGGTGTGTCGGCAGAATAGGGTGCTGTTGATTCTGGATGAGATTCAGACCGGAATGGGCCGGACCGGTAAACTTTTTTGTTACCAGTATGATGATGTCAAGCCAGACCTTTTGATTTTAGGCAAGGCGCTGGGTGGTGGTGTTATGCCGGTTTCGGCGCTTTGCGGTCCCAGGGCGGTGATGGACGCATTTGTTCCCGGAAATCACGGTTCAACCTTTGGTGGGAATCCGCTTGCCTGCGCGGTTGGTAAAGCGGCGGTTGAGGTGATTATTGAGGAGAAACTGCCCGAACGGTCGGCAGAACTGGGAGGATACTTTCTTGCCGAACTGAAGAAACTGAATTCACCCCGGGTGGCAGATGTCCGGGGACGGGGTTTGTTTATCGGCGTGGAGTTGAAGCCGGATGCCGGTCCCGCACGGCTCTATTGCGAAAAACTGCTCAAACTGGGCATCCTTGCCAAGGACACACACGAGAAGGTGATTCGGTTTGCCCCGCCGCTGGTGATTAAGAAGGAGGAGATTGACTGGGCGCTGGAAAGAATCAAGGCGGTGTTTAAAGGGTAGCAAAAGTGGGTGATGATTCGGCTCCTTGACATCAGTTATACCGAGGACCTTTATCAGGAACTGGCGCGGGTCGGTGTTGACCGGGCAGCCTGGGAGATTTTTCGCGCCAAGAGCGCGGTCCGGGCGCTGAAAATCAGCGGGCTGTCGGCTGCCGGTGCCAACATCTTGAAACAAACCGCGCTCGTTGCCGGTGGTGACTGTGCGGTACACCGGAATACAATCAGTGGCAAAGTGCGCCAGACCGATGCGATTCTTTTCGCCACCGAACGGCAGATTGAGGAGATTTGCCAGCGGCTCAGTCACCAGCCGGAGTGTGCCCGCAGGTTGGTGCCGTTTTTGCAAAATTTGCAGGCAAACAGTTCTTGTCCGAACCTGATTTTAAAGGTTGGGTCGTACGAGGTCGATTTAGCCCGCCGGGTTCAGGTAATGGGGATTTTGAATGTCACCCCGGATTCGTTTTATGACGGTGGCCGCTTCTTTGCGCCGGAACAGGCGGTTGAACAGGGGATAAGGTTGAGCGAAGAGGGTGCGGACATCATCGACATCGGTGCCGAGTCAACGCGGCCCGGTTCGAACCCGGTACCGGCTAAGGAGCAGTTGCGCCGGCTGCTGCCGGTGTTAAAGCAACTTACCCGTCAAATCAAGGTGCCGATTTCGGTTGACACCACCAGTGCCCGGGTAGCAAAAGCGGCGCTTGACGCTGGTGCCGGGATGGTCAACGACATCTCCGGGCTGAACTTTGACCCGCAGATGGCAAAGGTGGTGGCGCGGGCCGGGGTGCCGGTGATTGTGATGCACATCAAGGGTAAACCCCGAACGATGCGGAGAAATCCAATGTATCAGGATTTGATGGCGGAGATTGTCAATGGTCTTGCCCGGTCAATAAAACGGGGTGGAGATGCTGGTATCGCGCCGGATAAGTTCCTCGTTGACCCGGGAATTGGTTTTGGTAAGACCGGGGCGCACAATCTGGAAATACTGCGCCGGCTCCGGGAGTTACAGACGTTGGGGAAACCGATTGTGGTCGGACCGTCGCGCAAGTCTTTTATCGGTGCGGTTTTGAACCTGCCGGTTGAAGAGCGGCTGGAAGGCACAATTGCCGCGGCTGTTGTTGCGGCGTTGAACGGCGCCCGTATCGTCCGGGTGCATGATGTCAGGGCGCTGCGCCGGGCGTTGGCACTGGTCGATGCGATTTATCCGCCATTGGCGAGCAGGGGCACACACCGGGCACATTGATTATGTGGTTTTTGCGGTTCCGGGTGATTGATGCCATTGACATCATTATCGTTGCCCTGCTTGCCTACTACTTTTTGCGGTTTCTGCGGGGCACGCGGGCAATCCGGATGCTCTATGCGCTGCTTTTTCTATTGGTGATTGGCGCCGTTGCCCGCTGGCTTGACTTCAAGGCGCTGGGCTTGATTGTCAGTTCTCTGACCACGGTCTGGCTTGTTGCCTTTGTTATCATCTTCCAGCCGGAAATCAGGAACCTACTATCGCGCTTCGGTCGAACCCGGCCGGTGCGTTTTTTGTTTCGGCCCACCGCGGACGCAACGCTGGTTGAGGAACTGGTTGCCGCCGCCGCACAGATGAAGGAGAGAAGAGTGGGTGCCCTAATCGTGTTAGAGCGGGAAATCGGCTTGCGCGAGTATGCCGAGACCGGCACCCGGCTCGAGGCAAAAGTTTCGGCACCCTTGCTCGTTTCCATCTTCACCCCGCCATCGCCTTTGCACGATGGCGCGGTGCTTATCAGCGCCGGTCAGGTGATTGCCGCGAGTTGCACATTGCCTTTGGGTGAGACCGAACCCGGACTCGGGATGCGGCATCGCGCTGCCGCCGGTATTACCACAGTCACCGACGCGGTGGCGATTGTTGTTTCCGAAACGACCAGCAATATCAGTTTTGCCCAGCGGGGCAGGTTGCTAATCAATTTGACACCATCGCAGTTAAAGTATAATCTGATGCAGGCACTATTAAAGGAGAGTTAAAAGATGAATGAATCACGATGGCGACTGATTTTCTTTATTGCAGTTTTTCTGACCGTTCTGGCGGTCTATCTTTACAGCGTGGCACCAACCGCATCGTTCTGGGACTGTGCGGAACTGATTGCGGTTTCTTACATCGCCGGAATTCCCCATCCTCCAGGCACACCACTTTTTGTGATGCTGGGAAGGATTTTCACCCTTTTGCCAATTGGCCGGGAAATCGCCTTTCGGGTTAATTTGATACCGACGCTGTTTGGCGCCTTCTCCTGCGGGTTGCTCTATTTGATTGTTGTCCGGTTGCTTTCCCAGCACAGCGCTGATGAGAAGAACCGGCGCTGGTACTTGCCGCACATCGCCGGAATATTTGCCGCTTTGATGTGCGGTTTTGCCTACTCTTACTGGGACAACTGCGTGGAAGCCGAGGTTTATGGTCCCTGCGTGGTGATTGCCCTTTCGGTGCTTTATATGGCACTGGTCTGGCGCGAGGGCAGAGAGAACAAGACCGGTGACAACCGCCAGATTCTCGCCGCCATCTTTCTCCTTTTTGTTGCCACCGGGATTCATTTCACCCCGATGCTGGTGGTGTTTGCGGTTCTGGTGTTTGCACTGCTTGTTGACCGACAGGCGGTGATTCATTTGCGGTTTATTGAGTTTGCGGTCGGCTATCTTTTGATTCTGACGATAAACGAACTGGGTCTGTCCGCCGGCACCTTCATCGTGGTTCCCTTGATGCTCGTCGGCACCTACTATGCGATTCGGATTATGGAGCGTTCGGAGCGCAATGTGTCGCTCATCTACGGTCTGGGACTTCTGGCGCTGGTTTTCCTTTTTGCCTGGATTGGGGCGGGTCAAAAGATTATGGACGATGTTGTGCTCTTTCTGGCATCGCCCACCGTTGCCCTGATTGAGCGCTGGGTTAAGTCACCAACGCTTTTGGTTCTTTTTGTGCTCGGTTTTGCCGGTTACCTTTACTGGCTGCGCCGGCAAAAGAAACTGCAGCCCCGTTTTGTCGGACTCATGCTCGGACTGGTGCTCCTTGCCGGCACGGTGCAGTTTATTATGCTGATTCGCGCCCGGCATTACCCGAGCATCAACGAGGTTGAGCCGACGCGCTGGCGCGACTTTGTTTCGGTGCTGAAACGGGAACAGTACGACCCGATGCGGCTTTTGCCGCGCAAGACCCAGTTTTACACTGAGGACGATTGGCGCCGGAATCAGAACCCGGCGTTCGGGCTTATCCGTGCCTACATTGAGCAGGTTGCGTTTTACATCCGCTACTTCCTCTGGCAGTGGGGCAACGAAAGGTACCTTGATGTTTTGATTACGAACATCCCGCGCATCTTTCTCCGGCTTGGCTGGCAGGGGATTTTAGGGTTAATTCCGCCGCTCCTCGGGCTCTGGGGAATGTGGCACCAGTTCAAACGGGATAAAAAGTCGTTTGCCTTAATCTTCGTTGCCTTTATCGTTGCCTCGATTGGGCTTTTGACCTATTTGAATTTGAAGTTTTCGCCTTCGGACCCGCGACCGGAATTGAGATTCCGGGAGGTACGCGAACGGGACTACTTCTTTGCTTTTTCGTTTGTGTTTTACACGATTTTTATCGGCACCGGGGTTTACGCCTTTATGAAGTGGGTTGACGAGGAACTGAAATCCCGGAAAGCACCGGTGCCGATGCCGGTTTTAGCCGGCCTAATTTTGGGCTTCGGATTTGTGCCGATGTTCCTCAATTACAAAGGGGTGACCCGGCGCCACAACTGGATACCGGCGGAGTACGGCTACAATATGCTTGTCTGCTGTGAGGGGGAGAAGGCGGTGGTGTTTACCAATGGCGACAACGACACCTTCCCCCTGTGGTTTATGCAAACGGTGCCATCACTGGTGGCAGACAACGACCCCAACTTCGGGAAGAATGTGGCGGTTGCCAACCTTTCTTTGTTGAATACGCCCTGGTACTGCAAACAACTCAAGCGGTGGGGGGCACCGATATCTTTTACCGAGGAAGAGATTGAGCGGCTGCCTTTGGGGTATGTTGCCCGAAACAACCGCACAATCCTTTTGAAGGATATCATGATTCGCAATATCATCGCCACCGCCGGGGGCGTAAAACTCAAATGGCCCGAAGACTACGAATCTCCTCCTGAGCAGTTTATGGCAAAGGTGTTCGGTTCCGGTTACAATCCCAAGAGCCCGGTCTACTTTGCGACAACGGTATCACCCGACAATACGGCTGACTGTGAACCTTATCTCCGGCTGGAAGGTTTGGTGCGCCGGGTGGTGGGTGAGCGCAGTTTGTCGTCCGATGAGGAGATGGTTGATACGCTGCGGACCCGGGTCCTCTTAACCGAAAAGTTTAAGTTGAAGTCGATGCTCGACCCGAAGGTGGAAAAGGATGAAAACACCCGCGGCTTGCTTACGACCTATGCCCATAGCCACCTCTTGCTCGCCAATGCCTATGCCCGAGCTGGCGATTATCAGGCGGCGCACCAGACGCTCTTGCCCGCGCTCCGGTTTGAACTGGAACCGACCCAGAAGATGCTGCTGTTTTACCATCAGTCGCGTTTTGCCGCGCTCAATCGGCAGTACGATGTGGCGCTGGCGGCGATTGACTCGGCACAGAGTTACGCCGGCAATGAGCCACGACTGCAGCTCGAACTGTTCTTGCAGCGTGGTTTCGTCAACCAGGCGATGGGCAACTATCCTGAGGCAGAAAGGATGTACCAGCAGGCGCTGGCGATGGCACCGAATGAGTGGCAACTGGTTCAACTTTTGTACCGCTTCTATGTTGAGGATATGCACAGCGTCGATAAGGCACGGGCGTTACTATCCGACTGGCTGCGCCGGCATCCCAGTGACTTCAATGCTGAGCAACTGTTGCGTCAGTTGCCGTAGAATGCATGAGTTTGCCATCACCCGAAGTTTGCTGAACGAGGCGCTTGCTGAAGGCAGGCGACAGGGTGCGAGTCGGATAACACGGATAAAACTGTTGATTGGTGAAAAATCTTCGGTTGTGCCGGAGTGTGTTCAGTTTTATTTTGACCACATGAAAGAAGATACGATAGCCGCCGGTGCGGTGCTGGAGTTTCACCGTATCCCCTTACAAATCCGGTGTCCGAAGTGTGGCAAAATCTTCTCGTCAATTGAGGAGATGTGCTCCTGTAACGCCGGGGGCGAAATCACCGGCGGCGAGGAACTGGTAGTAGAGAGCATCGAAATTGAAAAGGAGGAGTGATGGTCATACTTTTCTTGTTGACAGTTTCCGCCTCAATACCGGCATGGCGGATTGAAATTGCCGGACCAGAAGCCGCCTTACCAGGGATGGCAACCTGGCAGGAGGTTATGGTATCTGAACCCAAAACGGGCAGCGACGAGATTCGGATTATGCCCGGCTGGCCCAAGAAGGTGCAAAGTAATAGCACCTTTTCGCCCTGTAGAGGTGCTGCCCTTGCCGACTTTGACGGTGACGGAAGGCTTGAGGTGATTATGCCATCGCCGGCAGGCCAGCTTCATGTCTGGCGCGCCGATGGCAGTTACTATCCGGGCTGGCCCAGAACTTTTTCGGGAATGGGGCAGTATGCGGCGGCGGTGGGTGATATTGACCACGACGGCGAATACGAAATCGCCATCTGCACCCGGGGAATGAGTTCAGGTGGTGCGGTCTATGTGTTCGCGGAGAACGGGACGGTCAAGACAGGCTGGCCCTTTACCGGACTGGTCAACGGTAACTTTGCCGACAGTCCTACCCTTGCCGATATCGACAACGATGACACGCTGGAAATCATTGTGGGTGAGCGCGACTGGCCCATCGGTCACCTCCATGTGTTGCGGCATAACGGGGTTGAACAACCCGGTGCCTGGCCCTGTTCTTTGAGCCATGTGCCGGCGCTCGGTGCCGCGGTCGGCGACATCAACCTTGATGGGGAACCGGAGATTGTTTACGCCTCGTACAATGCGCTCTATGTGCTGCGCCCCGACGGCACGGCATTGCCGGGCTGGCCATTGACAAATCCAAACGGCGGTTCTTTTTCTTACCAATCTCCGGCACTGGCCGATGTTGACAATGATGATACCCTTGAAATCGTCATCGCCTATCACGGCAGTTCTTCCGGGACTGCGATATTCCGGCACGATGGAACGCAGGTTGACGGCTGGCCCTACTCTTTCCCGCGCTGGACCTATTGTCCGCCCACGGTTGCCGACCTTTATCGGAACGACGATTTGAAGGTACTGTGCGGGCTTTCCGGAATTGTGAGCGGTGCCGCCGCGGTTTTGTACGGTTTTGATGATGACGGTTCGGTTCTTAACGGCTTTCCTGTTGTGCAACCGAATGGTGATGCGGCAGAGGGTAACATCACGGTGGCGGATGTTGACGGCGACGGCGATATGGAGATTTTGTTTACCAGTAACCTGATGACCAACGCCGATACCTTAGGTTATCTGTACGCGGTTCATCACGATGGCACACCGGTTGCCGGTTTCCCTTTACGACCTTATGGCTGGACTTATCTCAACGGTGCTACGGTTGCCGATGTTGATGGTGACGACTCTTTGGACATCGCCACGGTTTCCTACGATAATGCAACAACGATGGCGGTTACGGTCTGGGAGACGGGTGTGCCTTTCAATCGCATGGCTTGGGAATGGCCTACCTATCAATTTGATATGGCGCGGACCGGTGTTTATCAAAAACCGACGGTCGGGGTCAGCGAAGAGCATCGTAATAAAACGGTTGTCCAGCGTTTTGTGCCCAGTTGTGTGAAGCCGGGGATGAATGTCCGTTTTGTGCCCGCGCCGGAGAAAGAAGGGGCGGTGACGATTTACGACCGTACGGGAAAGGCGGTGACGGTGCTCAGGATGGGACCGCAGGGTGCAACACTGCCTGCCGCGCTCGAACCCGGGGTTTATTTTGTCCGGGCACCAACATCACGCCGGGCAGCAAAGTTGGTGGTCACTCGCTGACATTTTTGGTGAAGATAAAAAGATGCGGCGTCCATTTCGGACGCCGCATCGCTATTAGCCTTCTTGGGTTTTTACCTTTTGACAATCAGTTTCTGAGTTTGTCTACCGTCCGGTGAAGTTATCCGCAAAAGATAAACACCGTTTGCTACCTGGCGGGCGTCCCAGTTGAGTTTTATCTCACCGGGTTCCATAACCTGGTTAAGAAGCGTGGCAACCGACCGGCCGCTGATGTCAAAAACTTCTGCCTGAACCCTGCCGCTTCGGTTGAGGTTGTAGCGGATGGCGACCGAATGGGAGAAGGGGTTGGGCTGACAAACAACACCCGGGAGATTTCTGCCCCGGGCGGTACCTTCCTCTTCTGCAATGCCGACATTGTTGTCAAACCAGCTCTGGGCACTGTCGGCATTCGCCTCGAAGTTCGCTTCAGAAGAGCCGCCCACCATGGCGAAAGCCACCCGATAACTGCTTCCGGGGTTCAGGTCAAATGGACCGACTGAAACACCAACCGACCAGTCATAAGCGCGGTTAGAGTTGCGCTGATTGATTGTGCCATTGAGGATGCGTAACTTCATCCCTTCGGTCATCGCTGAGTCGGGATAGACATAACGGGCGTGGTCGATAGCACACAGATTGGCGAAAGATTGCGGGGCAAGAATTTTTACCCCGACACAAGGGTTGGCACTTGATGAGGAGCGCATAAAGGAGAACCGTTTAGTTTCGTTCGAGGTTACGGTATTAGAGGCGGCATTGGAACCAACATCAAAGTCGGCGATTATTCCGGCGTAGAGCCCGTTCACAGCGCTTGAACCCTGATTCTGAATGTCGTAGACCAGAACGACGAAGTCGTCATAACCACCGGCCGCGTTCATATAGGAGTTCTGGGTAACCCGGATGTTTTTGGGAGTGGGGTGTCCCGCGTCACTGATTACCGCCCGGAACTGCTCGTCTCCTGTCTGCGGCGGAATCACCGGACGCAGGGAGTCTACAATTCGGAAGTCGGTGTTGTAACTGGATGCGGGCTGGCCATAAAAACGGTCAACAATGTAACTGGTGCTGTTGCCGAGAAGGAAACTGGCGTAGTAGAGGCTGGAGGAAGAACTCTTGGGATAGGAGAAGCCCGCGCCCAAATCAAGAGAGGGTGGTTCGGTAAAACCGATTGAGCCCAGGGCGGTGACCGAAAGTCGGCAGTAGCCGGTGTCATGGTCGAGCCAGACAGCACCCGGTTGGATTGGCGTGCCCACGGTGAGGGTGAAGGTTTGGTCCCAGGTGCCTTCGTTGCTGGTGATGTGGAGGGTGAAAGAGATTTGGGTGCCAGGTGGAGTTGAGGCACTGGCGCTCAGCCGATAGCGGTCGCCGCGCGCCGTGTCGCCCGAATTGAGATTGCCGTAGGCGCTGGTTGAGTCTAATCGGGTGATGTAAGTGGAGGCGGTGCGGAGTGTACCGTTGACATTGGTTGCACCGGCATTGCCGAGATTTTTTAAGGTTACATAGAGGTCGGCAGTTTCTCCGGGGTCCAGCTGGTGATTGGCGCCGTCGTCAACATAGGTGCTTTGGATTGCGATGTAGGGTTGAGGAGCACCAGGCACAACGACAACCGTTTTCTCAACCGGCAGAAACTGCTTGCGGGTAACGGTCAAATACATTGTGCCCGGGGTGATGGGGTTGATAGTAATGCGGGCAACACCGGTGCCGTCGGTGCGGCCAACTTCGTGCAGTTCGCCTGATTTGTAGAGACATACCAAAGCGCCGATAACCGGGTTACCACCGCTGGTTACGGTTACTTGGAAAGTCTGGGCACCGGTAGGGGTGGTGTCTTGATTTTGAACCGTCATCGTTGCGGGAACGCCGTTCCACATAGGCAGCGCCGGGTCACCAAACAGGTTCAACTCATAGTAACACCACCTCCAGAGCGGTTGACTCTGTGCCATATAGCCGTAAACCCCTTTGCTCGAGCAGTGGTTGCGGCCGATTTCCACCGTGTCGCCAATGAAGTAGTAATCGTAAAACATACAGTCCAGTTTTTCTGAAGGACCCATTTGCGGCGGTGTGCCCCAGCCGTAGCGGGAGTTCATAATGGTTGCGACTGCGCCGCCGTTCGGGTTGTTCACCAGTTCTTCGGCCAGACAGTCCGACGCTTCAAAGTTGCCGGAGATGCAGGCGATTGAGTTCAATATCACCGGACGGGTGGAGTTCGTCTGGTTGCGGGCAACGGTGGTGGTGTAGATGGGTGTGCCCGATTGGGTGTAGAAGCCATAGTCATCGCCATGTGCAGCAACATGACAGAAGTGAAAGCCGGTGTTGATAGAATCCCGCATCGGGGTGGTGGTTGTCGGATCTGCGATGTAACGGTCAACCCAGCCCGAGGGCGTTTTGGCGGCGATGGTATCGGACACGATTCGACCCGAGTAGCCGGTCCAGAGTAAAACATAGGGGAGGAGCATCTTTTGCAGGTAGTCGGTGGTCGGGGTTTTTTCATAGTAAAGCGTTTTATTGACAAAGGCACCGACTTGAGTGGCATTGTCAACTGAAGCCCGACCGATGAAAAGGTCGTAGAACAGATCCACCGTATCACCGTCGACTTCACCGAAGATGTTGTTGCGGTTGCCGTCCCAGGACCACTGCAGGTCTGCGTAGTAAACATCAGCCGGGATGTAGTCGGCCGTGCCCTCAACATTAACATAACCGCGGCGGGCAGGAACAATTGAGTTGTCGCCGGCCAAGAGAACATAGATTAACCCGTGGTTCTGCCAGTAGTCGATGATAAAATTACGGATTCTTTCCTGCAGGTCTCTGCCCGGATAAACACTACTGATGGAGTCGGTTTTGAAAATGCGGGTGTAGTAGCCCTTTTTGGTACGCCATTGGGCAAAGGTCTGGAAATTTGATGCAAGGGTGGAGCTGGTGATGATAGCATAGTCGCAGTCCATATTGTCGCGCAACCTTTGCGGCGGGGCGAACTGCCGGATCGCTTCGGGATTGACAACAACACTTGCCACTGCGGGACCAAAATGTTCCAGCTGCTTTTCGGTTAAGGTCGGTGGTGTTATCGCACCTTCCTTGTAATCGACATAGACCCTTAACCGTCGGTAAAGCGTGAGTTTGCCGGTAACTGGGTTCCAGTGTAGGGGGTAAACCGCGAAAGGACAGACGCGCCAGCCCATCATCGTCCCGGTATAGCCGTTCCATTCATAAACCGCTTCTGGATACGGTGCGGGTCTTGAATAAACAGTCGGGTCGGGCGGAACAAATTGGGGCGGCTTCTTTGCCGAAAGCGGGACCGGCGGCTGTGCCGGATGAACTCGATAGACACCGGGCAGTTCAAACACCTGTTCGGGAACGACCCGAATTGCTGTTACCGAGGCGTTAGCCGGGATGACAACATTGAGCGGGGCGATAGGTAGCGCGGGTTTGCCCGGTTCAACTGTTGAGGCGTATTTCGGCATCTGAACAACATCAAAGCCGTTTGCTTCGGTGATGTAGATGTCGCCGCTATTGAACTCCAGCGTCTGGGTTACTGTGCCGGCAAAGAGCGCCACCGGCAAAAACATGAGAAGTCCCCAAAACTGGGGCACCTTGAAACCTGACAGGTTCTTATTCATTCTCTCTCCTTTATTTAAGGTTTTGGTGCTGGTCCGGGAAGAAAAAGTTTATCTCCCGGTTGACGTCTTCTTCGGGATTGGAGGCGTGGACCGCATTCATCCTAACCGATGTGCCAAAATCGGCGCGGATGGTTCCCGGTTGTGCCTTTGCCGGGTCAGTAGCACCGATAAATTCCCGGAGGCGATGTTGACAGCCTTCACCTTCAATCAAAAGCGCCACTACCGGTCCGGATGTAATGAACTCCACGAGTCCGGCAAAAAATTCTTTGCCGCGATGGAGGGCATAAAACCCTTCGGCTTCAGAGGGGCTCAGTTGTTTCATAACCATGCGGGTGATATTAAATCCTGCCTGTTCAAGACGGGAGATAATTGCGCCGATAAGTCCCCTTTTTACCGTATCGGGTTTAATGATGAGGAGGGTTTTTTCGGGCTGTCGCGCCATCTATATAAAATTTTATCTGTTTAAGGTTGAATGTCAAAATGTTTTTTCGCCCACTGCTGTGCGGCGCTCAAGGCGCGCCGAGCAAGAAGGGTGCGTTTTTTTAAGCCCCGGGCAGTGGTTTTAATGGGGGGCAGGATGCCAAAGTTGGCGTTCATCGGCTGGAAGTTTGGGTTTGCGGAGGTGATGTATTTTACGAGCGCGCCGAGGATGGTTGTTTCTGGCGGGACGAGAGGCGGTTCGTTGCGAATGAGCCGTGCGGCATTGATGCCGGCCAATAAGCCGGTAGCGATTGATTCCCCATACCCTTCAACACCGGTTAGTTGACCGGCGATGTAGAGGTCTGGTCGTTTTTTCGTCTGGAGGGTGGGCAAAAGTAGCTCCGGGCTGTTTAGAAAGGTGTTGCGGTGGATACTGCCGTAGCGGAGAAATTGGGCGTGTTCCAAGCCCGGTATCAGACGGAAGATGCGCTCCTGTTCGGCGCGTTTCAATCGCGTTTGGAAGCCGACGAGGTTAAACATTGTGCCCGCTTGGTTTTCTTTGCGCAACTGGACAACGGCAAAAGGCATTTTGCCGGTGCGGGGGTCGATAAGACCAACCGGCTTCAAGGGTCCGAAGGCAAGGGCGAGCCGGTCGCGGCGGGCAAGTTCTTCGACCGGAAGACAGCCTTCAAAGAACGGGACACGGTCAAAGTCGTGCGCCTGATAGAGCGCGCCGTGGGCAAGTTCTTCAACCAGACGGTTGTACTCCGGTTCAGTTAAAGGGCAGTTTAGATAGTCGGCGCCTTTCCCATAGCGGGAGCCGAAAAACATTTTTTCAAGATTTAACGAGTCGGCAGCAACGATGGGCGCAATCGCATCGTAGAAGAAGAGTTGGTGGGCGCCCAGGAACTGAATCAGGAACTGAGTTATTGCCGGTGAGGCAAGCGGACCGGCGGCGATGATGGTCGGAGTTTCGGGCGGAGAACCGACTTCCTGGCGGATGAGTTCGACGCCCGTCTGTTGAAGTTCGTTTTCCACTTCCCGGGAAAACCTTTTGCGGTCAACAACGAGCGCTTTACCACCCGGTACTCTTGTTCTTTCTGCACACCGGAGGAGGAAGGAACCGTAGATTTGTAACTCGGCTTTGAGTAAGCCGTGGGCATTGGTTGTCTCTTCAGATTTGAGGGAGTTGGAGCAGACCAGTTCGGCAACATCGCCGGTCTGATGTGCCGGGGTCATTACCGCGGGGCGCATTTCGTAGAGCCGGACCGCCACCCCGAGACGGCGGCACTGGAGTGCCGCTTCACAGCCGGCAAGTCCGGCACCAATTACCGTGACCATCAACCGGGCTAATACAACCCGTTTACCCTTTTTCCCGCCGGGTACTCAACATTGTACTCAAGGTTGATTTCAAACCCCTTGCCCGACGGGATTTCGGTAATGTAGGTTAAAGTGCCCTGGGCTTCATTCCCCTCGGTCGGTTTTGGTTCCTGCCGGGTGATGGTGACTTTTATTTCCCGCTGCTGGGACACAGGAACCTGTTCGACGATTTTGATATTAATCGGTTTTGGGTTGAAGTTTTCAACCGTGGTGCGATAGACGAACTGGAGCCGTTCGGTTTTGTTTAAAAAACCGGTGCGGGTTTTGAAGGTCTTGACCAGCTCCCGTTTCACTTTGATGCGGTCGTCAATGCCAAAGCCGATTTCCAGCGACTCCTGCGGTGCGAGGGTGGCGATGGTGGTTGTGCCGGTGTACTCGTCGCCTACATAGGTGCTGGCTTCACCGCTCAAGAGGATGAAATCAGAGGTATTGGCGAGTTGGGCGGTGAGGAAGGCTTTTTCCTGGGCACGGGGTAATGTGTAGTACTCAAACCGGGCCGGCAGGGTAATCTGTTTTAAAGGCAGTTTTTTTGCCTGTTCCCCGGATTTTAAACTCACCCGACCGGGAACGACATACTGGATGGATACGCCGGTTTCCACAGTCGATATCTCTTCGCCACCAGGTGCGGGTAGGGCTTTGAAGGCATCCTCCGGAACAGCGGCTTCCGAGGCATATCCCGCTTCGGCGCGGGCTACGCGGGGCGGGGTTTGTTCAATCAACCAAAGGTACCAGGGATAAGGTTGCGGTGGCTGGAGCTCACGGCTCGGTGTTGCGGTGGAGAGGATGATTTTGACATCTTCCCAGTCTTCGCCGGTGCGCTGGTTGAGTTGGGCAAAGTAGTTGATGTCAACCTGGTCGGTGCCGGGTTTTGCCCGCAGTTCGTAGTAGGGTTGCCAGTTTGCTGCCCGGGGTAGCGAGTAGGAGACGGTCAAGGGATAGGAACCGGGTTCGCCTTCGACGACAAACTGCAACTGTTTGCGGTTTTCAACCAGGGCACGGGTATCAGCCAGTTCCTGGCGGGCGGCATCAAGCCGTTTTCTGGTCTCATCTTGCTGCCGGGAAAGGGTAAGGGCGCGGATTTTTACTTTAGTTAACTCGTCGGCAACAAAGTTCAGAGCACCGCGCCACGACTCCGGGGCGACCTTGCCCTGCTGGAGTTCGCGGGCGATGATTTCCGGTGCACCCAGTTTTATTGAATTGAGGAAATCTTCTTTTGCCTTGAGGATGTTCCCTTCGTCCTCAAGCAGTTTTAAACTGTCTTCCAGTGCCTTGACCAGGTTTTCCAGTTTTCGGACCTCAGGGGTTGGTTCGGCAAGGTAACCCGGTTTTACCTGCACCGCACCGATGCGTAACCCCGGGGCGCGGACCCGCACCGAGTTGTTGTCCAGTGCACCGGGCAGGTTAGGAATCGTCAGTGCCGCGCTCCCGTTCACGGTGACCGAGGCGGTGCGGACAACGACAACCTGATTTGAATAGACGATGACCGTGTCAACTTTCGAAGATACGGTGATACCAAACATCAGCGTTAGAATTAAGTTCATAAAACCTCCTTATCGTTCACTGCTTTCAATTGTTGCCCCGCCCAGAACCTCGTCGCCCTGCCAGAAGACAACAGCCTGACCGGGTGTTGGTGCCCATTGGGGCTGGTCAAAAACGACCCGGACACGATTTTTGGACTGAATTTTCAGGTCAGCCCAGGAGCCAGTGCCCTGATAACGAACCTTTGCCCAGACCCGGGTCGTAGCTTCAGGTGGTTTACCGGAAATCCAGGAAGCGTCGGAGGCGTTCACCACCCGGTGATAGACATCCTGTTCGAAACCAATGATAACCGCATTGCGCCGGGGGTCAATTCTGGCAACATACCGGCGTTCACCCAGGGCGATTTTCAGGCCCTTGCGCTGACCGATGGTGAAGTGGGCGATGCCGCGATGTTCACCAAGGAGATTTCCTTTTGTGTCGTAGATTGGTCCGGGCTGGAAAATTTCGGGACGCATTTGTTTCAGAAAGGCGGCGTAGTCGTTGTCGGGCACAAAACAGATTTCCTGACTTTCCGGGCGCCGGGCATTAGGTAGTCCGAGATCGGCGGCAAGTTTCCGGACTTCCTCCTTGGTATATTCTCCAATCGGCAGCAAAAGTTCTGCCATCTGCTGCTGGGTTAAGGTGTAAAGGAAGTAAGACTGGTCTTTGTTCGGGTCGACACCTTTGTAAAGATGCCAAACCCCCTGAGGGTCTTTTTTCTGTCGGGCGTGATGGCCGGTGGCGATGAATTGGGCATCAAGTTGCCGCGCCTTTTCCCGCAGGGCACCAAACTTTATCAACTGGTTACAGCGCACACAGGGGTTTGGCGTTCGGCCTTGCGCATACTCGGTGATGAAATGTTCAATGACCTGCTGCCGGAACTGCTTGCGGAGGTCAAGGGTGTAGAAGGGGATGTTTAGAATGAGCGCAACACGCCGGGCAATTTTTACCGCCTCCGAACCGCAGCAGCTCGGGTTCGGGGCAGTTGTTGCAGGCTCATCGTAGAGGTGCATCGTTATCCCGATTACTTCGTAGCCCTGCTCTTTCAAGAGCGCGGCGGCGACCGAAGAGTCAACACCGCCGGACATCGCCACCACGACCCGCATCGGTTTCCGCCGCTGTTATTTTTTGCGTTTCAGGTGTTTATTGAGCGTAGCCCACAGTTTTTCGTGAACATCAGGTGGGACGCAGCAACCGGGTTCAAGGCGGCAATAGGCGACGGTGCGTTGCAGGTCGTGTACCAGTTGGGCACAGGAGCGACAGGTCTGGATATGGAGCAGTATCGTCTGTTTGATTGTTGCCGGTAACTCGCCTTCCACATAAGACGCCGCCCACTTTGTTATTTTAACGCAATCGATTGTTTCCGAATCTTTCTTTTTCATAGCGCTCCTTTACAGGTAACGCGCCAGTTGTTCACGCAACGCCATTCGGCCGCGATGGAGGCGCGACTTTACTGCCGGGATAGACAACCCCAGCGTCTTACTGACCTCTTCATTACTCAATCCTTGCAAATCACGCATCACAACCACCGTGCGATATTCGGCGGGTAATCGGTCAATTGCCTTTTGTAATTTTTCGCGGAGGCGCTTCTGTTCAAACGCCTGTTCTGGGGTGGCGTGCGCGTCCGGGATGTCAAACTGGAGGTCGTCGGTGTTTCTGATCGGTTCGTCGAGCGATATCGTGTCCTGGGTTTTGCGCCGGCGTAGTTTTGTCAGGCTGACATTGGTCGCGATGCGGTAGAGCCAGGTGTAGAAACTGGATTTGAATTTAAACCGGGAGATTGACCGATAGGCACGGATGAATGTATCTTGGAGGGCTTCGGCGGCATCATCCTCATTCCCGAGCAACCGATAGGTGATATTGTAAACTCTGCTCTCGTAGCGCCGGACCAGTTCTTCAAAAGCCGCGGTATTACCGCGCTGTGCCCGGCGTACCAGTTCATCATCACCGACCGGTAGTCCGGGAGCGGCTACTTGAAGGGTTTTGCCTGTTGCCACGGCCTTATAGGATATTCACCACCGGAAGGCTGTCAACCTCCCGCAACGGCGCTTTTCACCTTTCAAGCGGTGGCGTGACCCGCTGACCACGCCACTTGCCCGGCGAATTGTCAAACACCTGTACGATATGGTAGAGGACGGCAATCGATTTCTGGGGTGATGCGCCATGGAAGTAGTCGTGGACGAGGTTGACATATTCAACAACCTGTTTTTCGTAATCGGTCAGATGCGGGTCCGCAGGGTGAAGCAGCTGGGTGATGGCACGCAACTCATAAGATTTGGGCAGGTCGAGAAAGACGATGGCGACGCCGGGGTCGGTCATCTGATTTAAAAAGGTGTGGGTTTCGAATGCCGGGTTTGAGTACAGTTCCAGCGATGTTTGCTTGGTAAGGTCAAACAGTTCGGCACCCTGGTTGTAGAGGCTTTCGATGATGGTGATTTTCCTTTCCATTGAGTCGTTCCAAGTGCGCTGGAGGAGGGCAATCATTTCCGGTAGTTTTTCCTTTTTCGGCAGCCAGCCCATCCCTTTGACCGCATTGTTGAGGGAGAAGTAAGCGTCGTGGCGTTTTCTGCCATGACTGGCAACGATGCCGTTGTGCGGTCCGGCAATCTCGGGCATATCACCGCTCGAACTTTTCATCAGGGAGCGGATTTTGCTTAACTGGGCAAGGCGCCGGCTGAAGTTCCAGTTGATAAAACCTTCGGGTAGCGAAACGAGTTTGAACTCTTGCCATTTTCCTTCAACCCGGGCACGGATGATGCCCGAATCGAGCCGGCTGACATCGATGTTGTCCTGATGGAACCACCCCTGATAACTGCCCTTGCCCGGAGCACGCGCGCTGGTGTCCGGGACGAACTTCACATCTTTCCAGAAGTTGGTGTCGCTGTGTTCGGGGTTTTCAAACGGCGGCAAACTACCCTCCTTTGCGCTGCTCAGGGCGGTCAACACAATCAGCAGAACGGGCAGAGTTTTTTTCATCTTGACCTCCTAAATGTTGATTTTCAACTGCTGGGCGGGTAATTACTGGTAACCCAATGCCCGAATGTGCCCGGTGACGCTCGATGAGCCGGAGGATAACAATGGCGATTAAAAGCCCGATGCCGGCAAGGATTACCGCGGCGCGGTCGTTTAAAAGGGTCGCACCGATGAGGACGCCGGCAATCATCAGCAAGGCGGGCAGACCAAATATCAACAGACCGGAACGGAGCCGCTCCTTTTCTTCCCGCTGGATATACACCCTGTCTCCTGGTTCGGCACCAATCGGGTTGCGGGCAACAATCGTTCGGGTGCGTTCACAGGACCAGTTACAGAGATGAGCGGCACCACACTGTCGGCAGGAGTCTGAAGGGACAACTTCAACCTCAGCACGGTCGTCGTACACGGTTTTAACAACGCCGGGCTCTTCAGCACCGGTTTGCGTAGTTTCTGCGGGCACAGAAAATTTTACCGGACCGGCGGTTGAAGTCAAACCGATAGGTAAAATAGAACCGATTTTATCTCGGGGTGGGCTGGGTGTTATGCTTTCTTTTCCCGCGGGCAGAAATCTGGATAAGAAATCCAACAATGGCAAGGCCAACCCAGGAGAGCGTAAGCACGGGCGAATTGAAACCGCGCCAGTTCCAATTGGTGTTATGCATCAAGAGAGAGAAGATGCCGGTAACTGCCGACCAGGAGCCGATAAAGGCGGTCAAGAGGCAGAGAACCGGACGACTTATTAAAAGGGCGAGAACGCCACCCACGACACCGGCAAGTAATTTGATTAAGAGGTGATAGCCCGCAGTGGTACCAATCAAGGTGCGCGCGAGTAAGAGCGCACCGGCGGCGCCGAGCAAAAAAATCCCCAGTTTTAACAGTAAGGACATCAGAAGAGCACCGACGATTGCTAAAACAATGACGATTACGGCGGTTACCGGAACGGTGATGTTGAGGGTCAGGGCGATGAAACTGCCCAAATAGGCGCCGAGCGCCAGCCCGACAACCACAAGGGTGAACCGAAGCAGACGATAGCCGAAAAAGCATATCAGAATGCCAAGAAGGGTTGCGGAAATGGCGACGACTGTTAGCCGGCTCGGTTCCATCTGCGGGTTATCGTTGCCTTTGCCGTTTCTGGCTCAGGACCTCTTTTAACCGCAGTACTGTGCCGGACAACATCATAAATACCAAGCCGATGCCAATCAGTACCCCGCCCCATCGGAACCAGGCGTGGAGGTGTAAGAGGTCGTAAAACCTTTGAAACAGTAGAATCAGTACGCCGGTCAAGGCAGTTACGAGAACAAAGGGCGCGAGTACCATCCCGACATAGATGTGTGCTTTACGAAGACGCCGCATCGTTCACTCCCCGGTGTAACGGTTGAGGAACATCACTTTTTCCTGAGGAAGCCGCTCGGGACGGGTTTTTTCCCATTCCACCTGCTTTTCGGATAGGACCGGGCTGATGGTGGTGGCGTGTTTTCCAATCAGAATCAGGGTAATGATGTTAAACCGTTCCGGGATGTTGAGGAGTTCGCGCACCTTTTTGGGGCTGTAACCGGCAATGGGGTGGGCAACAAGTCCCAGTTCAGTTGCCCGCAGGATGAGAAAGGCGGTCTGGATTCCGGTGTCAAAAAGGTAGTACTCCCGGTCGTGGATGATGCAGTCCGCCTCTTTTTCGGCAAACACCGCAACGACCATTGAGGCGGCAAAGCACCACTCGTTTCCCTTGCTGAAGGCGGGTTTCAGTTGCTCAAGAAGCGCCGGGTCGTAGACAAACACAAACCGTGCCGGCTGATTGTTGAAACAGGTAGGCGCCAACTGGGCACAATGGGTCAGGTCTTGAATCAACCGCTCGTTAATTGCAACCGGTGCCAGCGAGCGGTAAGCACGGCGCGAGTTAATTGCTTCTGATACTGTCATTTTAACCTCCATTACCGGTAAGTTTACTGTTTGCCATAAACCGGTCAATAAAATTAAGAAGAGCGGTCAACCCGTTTTGCTTATCTTTAGCCCAACTCCTGAATGGTAAAAAGTCAAAATGGTGTTTCCGGTTCAGTATACTTTAAAGTATAACACCGGAAATTGCCGGTTTTCACATAAGGTATTGTTAATTAGTATGTTAGCCAATAGGAGCGAACTTTTCCCTGCCCAACCCCGGTACGGTCTCGGGGATGGTATGGGATATTGGGGCACGGGCGGTTTCTGTGGTGAATCGGGCAACACAATTGGGGTTTTTCTAATGGTCAAACACAATTACAGGGGGCGACTGAAAGGCGAGCGGTTTTTCCGATTCGGAAGGTGGTACTGGTCAAGGGTAGGTGGGAACAGTTTTTACTACCATTGTCGGTCTAACCGACATCGGTTTTGACGGTTGTGATTTGACCGGGGTTCAAGAACAGCCAGCAATAATTACAGAACGGCGCTGATGTTCGGGTCGGGGTTTACCTGTCAGGGCAGAGCCGATTAACTTCGCCCTTTATTTCAGAATAAAAAATTTGACAAAGGCTGTTTTTAAGTCTATAATAAAGTTGATAGGGCTAACCCCGGAGAGGGGAATCGGTTTAAGATGCTGGCATTAGTCTAGTCTGACTAAGCGATTCCCAAAATTGTCGGTTTAAGCCCGTCCTGGCGCAGAGGTTTAATCTCTATGCTCGCTGGTTAGCAGGGCATAGTTTTGGGGAGTAATCGCCGACGCCGCTTCAGGGCGGCAAGGCAGTGAAGATGATGTTTAAAGGAGGCTTGAGATGGCAATAAAGACCGTTGACAGTGGCGCTTTGACCCGGCGCCGGACCGGGGCAGCAGCCACATTTAAATGGGAACCAGCCAAAGTTGGGCCAAGGTTCGAATGGCTGGATTATGAAACCATCCGGATTCTTGAAGGTGGGCTCGCGGGCAAAATCCTTGGGGTGAAAACTGAGGTTTTGCGCCATACAGCGACTGTTTCCCTTTATGATGAAGCGAAACAAATCGGCATCGTGTCAATTGAACGGGACCCACCGGGTAAAGGCATAATCCTTTGGGATGCCGGGATTAAGGAGCGTTACCGCCAGAACGGGCTTGCCGCGATAATGACCTGGATTATATTTCGGGAACTTTTGATGGTTCAGGATGTCGCCACCTTTCGAATTCGGATGGTACGGTCGCTCAAAACCGGCGATAACGGTACCGAGATACAGAATGTCGGGATGGGCATAATTGCCGTGCGGTTTGGTTTTACTCCGGAACTCAATCTGCGCCAGCTGCTAACCATAGATTATATTACCGGCATTGAAGTTTTGCCGGCAGCGAATGGCAATCCCCCGGCATTAAAGGTCAATTTGAACCGGGACCCGTTTGTGCTGGTGGCGTTTGTGCTCGATCCGGATACGATGAAACCAATCAACGACTTCCGTACCTATCTTGAGTTAAAGCGAGACGACCTCGTTATTCACGAATGGGCGGAGCGGGGGGCGCTTGCTGTCAACGGTAATTATGTGTTGCGCGAGCCTCAGGTGAACCATTTTGTGAACCGGATTGCGGTGAGCGAAACCGAGGCGCTCATCTTTCGGGAAAAGATTCGCGGCTTATAAAGTAAGTAAAAACAATTTTAACCCCGGTCGCGGTCCTTTGATAGGCAGCGCTTTTTTGTTATTATTAATCGATGGCGGTTGATAACCACCGCTCAAACCGACAGGGTAAGAGTCTGCTCATCGCGCTGGGTTTGAATTTGTTTTTTGCTGGCGCCGAGGCGGTAATCGGCTTCTTTGCCAATTCACTGGTGCTATTGGCGAGCGCCCTGCATGATGCCGGCGATGCGGTGGCGCTGGCGATTTCTTATCTGGGCTGGCGCCTGGCGCTTTTACCACCGAGTCAGCGGCGGACCTTTGGTTATCGGAAGGTGCGAATTCTTGTGGCGTTTGTCAATGCCCTGGGTTTGGTAGTGTTTACGGTATTCGTGCTCCGGGCGGCGGTTTTGCGGTTGTTAAATCCCGAACCGGTCACAGGTTCGTTGCTGGTGGTGATGGCGGTGCTGGGCATTATTGTCAATGGTGGGGCGGTTGGGGTTTTGTCCCGGCATCGCCATTCGCTGAACATCCGTGCTGCGCTCTGGCATCTCCTTGACGACCTTTTGGGGTTTATCAGCGTGCTGGTGGGGGGCGTAATAATTCACTTTACCGGCTGGTATTTCATCGACCCGCTGCTCTCAATTGGGGTGAGCGGGCTGGTGCTCTATGGCATCTGGCGGGTGTTTCGCCAGTCGGTTAGCATACTGATCGATGCAACGCCCGGCGACTTGAAGTTTGAAGATGTGCGGGAGTTTATCTTGAACTATTCGCCGGTGATTAGCGGTGTCCACGACCTGCACATCTGGACGATTGGTGAGGAGGAGCGGGCGCTGATAGCGCATCTGGTTGTAAACGATGGGCGGGTGAGCGAATTTCATCCGGTGCTTGCCGGTCTGGACTGCGCCCTGCGGGAAAAGTTCAAAATTACCCATACCACCTTTGAACTGGAGTGCGGCGGCTGCAAGTCCGAAGATAAGGTGTGCCTTAGTTAAATTTCGGACCGGGCTAAATCGCAGTCCAGGAGTTGCGGCACGGAAGACAGCAACATTTTACGGCAAAGTAAAGGGCGTTACAAGCGCGTGCGGCGCAGACGCAGGGAGTTGGTGACAACGTTGAGGGAGGAAAGCGCCATCGCCGCTTCGGCAATTATCGGGTGCAGTAAGCCAAGGGTCGCGAGCGGAATTGTTAGGAGGTTGTAGAACAGCGCCCAGAAAAGGTTTTGCTTAATCTTTTTAAATGTCGCGCGGGACAGTTTTACCGCTTTGACCACACCGCTGAGTTCGCCCCGAATCAAAGTTACATCCGAGGCGGCGATTGCGACATCGGTGCCGGTGCCGAGGGCGATGCCAACATCGGCCGCTTTGAGCGCCGGGGCGTCGTTGATGCCGTCGCCGACCATCGCTACCGTGCCCAACTCAGCACGCAGTTGTTCGATTGCTTTTTGCTTCGCGGCGGGCAGGACGCCGGCGATGAAGCGGTCGATACCAACCTGACGGGCGATGATGGCCGCAGTTTGCGGATTGTCACCGGTGAGCATTAGCGGCGTGATGCTTAGGTTTTTGAGCTCGGCAATCGCCGGCGCGGCATCGGGTTTTGGGGTGTCGGCGACAACGATTACCCCTAAGGGGTGGTGTCGGGTGGCGACATAGAGCAGGGTGTTGTTTGTTTCGCTGGCATTCACAAGCGATTCTAACGGCGCGGGGTCGATGCCGAGATTTTTTATCAGTTCTAATTTGCCGACCGCAACCAGTTCATCTGCCACCAGACCGGTTACACCGAGCCCGGGTTGGGCGGTGATTGCGGTTGCGGGCAGCGGGGTCACATTTGCCTCTTTTGCGGCCTGAATCACGGCACGGGCAAGGAGATGTTCTGAACCCTGCTCCACGGCACTGGCAAGGGCAAGGAGGTGCTCCTTTGTCGTACCGGGTAAAGGCAGGATGTTGACCACCCGGGGTTTACCTTGTGTGATGGTGCCGGTTTTGTCAAAAACAATCGCCTTGACCCGGCGCAGGGTTTGCAGGGCGTCGCCGGAACGGAAGATAATCCCTTTACCGGCAGCAACTCCGCTGGCAACCATCAATGCGGTTGGCGTTGCCAAACCCAGGGCACAGGGGCAGGCAATCACGAGGACCGCAATACCGGCAAACAGGGCAAGGGAAAGCCGGGAAAGTTCGGGATTGACCCAGGGCAGAAGGGTGTGCGCCCAAATGAGAAGCGGTTTAAGGTTCGGGGCAAAAAAGAACCACAGGAGTGCGGTCAGAAGGGCAAGGGTGATGATAACCGGTACAAACCAGGCGGTGATACGGTCGGCAAGCGCCTGAATCGGAATCTTTTTGCTCTGTGCCTCCTCGACCAGGCGAATCACCTGAGAAAGAAAGGTGTCTTTGCCGACCCGGGTTACGGCAACCTTGATAAATCCGGTCTGGTTGATAGTTGCGCCAATCACCTCATCGCCCGGCTTGCGCTCCACGGGCAGCGATTCGCCGGTTGCCATTGACTCATCAACCGCAGTTAGCCCCTCGACGATTTTGCCATCGGTCGGGATTTTCTCGCCCGGGCGCACGAGCATAATGTCGCCCGGTTTTAATCGGTTGACCGGCACTTCCACCTCAACGCCATTGACAAGGATGCGAGCGGTGCGCGCACCCAGCGCCATCAGTTTGCGAATCGCATCCGCGGCTTTGCCCTTTGCCCGCGCTTCAAGAAATCTACCGGTGAGATAAACCGCGAGGAGCATCCCGGCAACTCTGCCCAGGTTTTCTACCTTTAAACCGAGAAGGACGGCAACGCCCGAAATGAGCGCCGCAATAGTACCAAGACTGATTAACACATCCATTGATGCGGCACCGACCTTTACCGAGTTGAAGGCGCTTTTCAAGGTGTTTCTTCCCGGTCCGAACAGGACCGCAAAGCCAAATATCAGTTCTATTGCCGTCATTATTGACATCGGGAGATGAAACAGCCCGGTAAGGTGAAGAACCATCAAAACCATCGGGGGAACAACCAGAATCCAGGCCCAGACCATACGGCGTTTTGCCCGGTTCAGTTCGCGGGCGATTGTGGTTTGGTCCTCCTTTATCGTGCGTAGTTCGTAACCGGCATCGGCAAGCGCCTTTTCGAACTGTTCGACGGAAGCCGTTTTTGGGTCAAATTCAACTATCGCCTCTTCGGCGGCAAAGTTTACTTGTGCCAGCACAACACCGGGTAGTTTGGTTAGCGCCTTTTCAACGGTTCGGGCGCAACCGGCGCAGTGCATCCCACCAACACTTAAAATTGCGGTTTCGGTGTTTTTCCCGGCAAGTGGTTTCTCCATTTTCCGGGGGGTGTTAGGATTCAAAAACTGTTCGGGGTTAGCCTGAAACAGTTTAAGACAGTTTCTACTACAGAAGTAGTAAATTTTCCCTCCATATTCCCAGCTGCCCGCTTCAGTTCCTTCGGCTACCTCCATCCCGCAGACCGGGTCAATGTGAATCTTATCTGCCATACCTATTAGACTTATAAAATTTGGTAAACGGTGCCCAACAGGAGGGTGCCTCTTAACGCCCGAGATAAACGATGCGCAACCGCAGGGTTCGGGCATTGGTGCGTATCAAAATGTGGTAAACGCCCGGCTCAATTGCGCGGTCGGGTTGCCACTTAATGAGATTTGAACTGAAAGTCAAACCGTTTTCCGGTGCGCGGGCACGGATTCTACCGCTTTTGTCAACAATCATTACCTGCGACACATTTTCCGGGACATTGACAGTAAAAGTAGTTCGGAATGGGTTGGGGGTCAAAAGGAGTTGTTTCTGGCCCGTACCCCTGTTTTCGGCAATGCCAATTGGTCCCCAGCGGGCAACAATTTGATAAGGAACACCGTTGAGGACGTCAACCCGGCCGGAATAGACCGGAAAACTGTCGCCCGACGCCGTAACTGTGGTAGCACACTCCACGCCGACAAACCAGCGGCCCGAGATTGGGAAGTTTACCCGAAGGAGTTTGATGTTGCCCGGGTTTGTGTCCGCATACTCGGCAACAGAGCGAAAGGCGAAATCGCCCGGGTGGAGATACAGGTTAAAATCGGTGGAGTCAGCACCGATGAGATATACGGTCAGGGTTTCACAGCCCGGCGGGATGTCACAGGCAAAGTGGTGATACTGCCGGTCGCCAATCATAACGAATGCCGGATCGCTACCGGTGGGCTGGTTCATCACCCGGGGCACACCATTGGCGAGGATACCTTTAAGGCGCGGCGCACCTTGACCGTCAAGGGCATAACGAATCATCCCCATCATAAACTGCAGCCGCTCGCCGTAACTGTAGCCTTCGGGATGGGAACCGGTGAGTACAATACGACCGCTGGTGTCCGCCCCCTTCCATGCCCAGCAACTAACTTTGCGATGCGCCCGATGCCCGGTGGTGTCGTAGCGGAGCAGGATTTCTGTTTCGGGCGGAAAGTCAAGCGACTCATTGGCGAAGCAGCCACCATTGTGAGGGACACGGGCGATGTAATAATCGCCGCCAAAGTTGTAGTAGCGCAACAAGGGTGACGATTCCGGGACAAAATGGCCTGTTGCCGATGAGGTGATGCCGGTCGCCTTTACCCTTCCGGGCCAGAGATGATAGAAGTAGGGGAAAACACCGCTGTCTTGATGACTCAGGGCGGCAAGGTAGGCACCGGCACAGGTGCCGATGTATGTGCCACCCCGGGCGCAAAAGTCGCGGATGCGTTGCCGTCCTGTATCGCCAAGGGCTCTGCCATGGCGGCCCGCATCGCCGCCATTGGTGTAGAGGAGCCGAAAACGCGGCGCGCCATCCGGATAGAGAAGATAACCGTTGGCGTCAGCCGGGTTATTGACCATAATGGATTGCATCAGTGCACTGTCGTCGTGGGCGAGGAGTTCCATCGTTAGGCCCAGGCTTTCCGCAGCGTAAAGGCGTAGGCGATGGGTCAAGCCGGTGCCGCCGTCCATAAAAATGTCTTTGTAAAAACCCTCAGTTGCTAAAGTGGGGAAGAGGCAAGCGGGCAGGATGATTAAAAGTAGGTGTTTTGAGCACCGCAACGGAAAATTATATATAGCGGTTATCGGATGTAAATAATGGGGATTTGAGGAAAGGGAAAAAGGTTGTTCTGATTAAATAAACTGGCGGTGTGTATTTGAAAAAATCCGAACTGATTTTGAACATTTGAACAAAATCCTGACGCACATACCCTTCGTCACACAAAACCGGCGGGCGGACAAAAATTCCTTCCCTCAAACTTCCTTCCTTTTTGCCCGCTTTGCGGGCGAGCCGTCGCTTTGAATTTAAAGATATTAATCAAACCCTAATTTCTTAAATAATTCATTACATTTCGCATCGCATTTTTTAATATATCGATTATTTTCGCTAACATGAACATACACTACTTCCTCAAACATTGAAGATTTGTTATATATAGCGGTAATTATCGGTTTAAGATGTTTACCTTTGGTAATTCTTCTTTCTTTGTTTAAAGCCTTAACAACAAATTCGTTATCGCAATGTACAATCACTTTCTTTCTTGTGCAACTTACAGCTTCATCTAAAGCGTACTCAATCGCTTTCGATTCGGCAACTACATTTGTGCCTTCGCCGAAATTTTTCCCAACCGGTCCTTTTAAAATATTTTCGCCATCTGTAATTAAAAAAGCGCCGACCATAGTCCCCGGATTTGGTTTGCAACCTCCATCGCAATAAATTAGAGCTTCGTCGATATATTTCATAAATTATCTGTTTTTAAAATCCAAAAAATAGATTATCTCTTCATTCAATTTTTCTAAATCCAATAATACTTTCTCACGTCTTGGTCGTCCATTAGAATTTCTAAAATCTCGTTGGAAAGAGCCGCATTTTACCAACACATTGTCGTCAATTTTAATAAATGAAATTTGTTCTAAATTAAACTCTGTTTTTCTTAATCTCGACCAAGCACCTCTTTTAATTCTTTCTAACTCATATTTCGATTTCCCACCCTTAAGTGCTTCATGCCACTTTTGAAATGTTCTTTTTTCATCGTTATATTCTACCTTTCCCATAGCGAGTATTAAGCCGACGCTTCCAAGCTTTTCTATTCCTTTTGCTGTAGCTTCACTATCATTCAGTATGATTTGATGAGAACTTGTGTTGATAGCATGAGCTTTAAAATCCCAAGGAATTTTAAGAAAACCATCAAATCTCACATTTCCATATTTTGGTCCAGGTATTTCGACAATACCATTTAAAAACTTTCGCACAAAAATTGAAAATACCACCCTATCCATTCCATTTGTTTCCAATGCGGAAAACCAGATTCTTTCATTTCTAAAATAGATTTTCGCCCATCCCAAACTAATGGTATATTTTTAAACCCTTTCGAAATTTCTTTTGCTAAATTTAAAAATTCATCTTTTTTCATAGTCTACTTTTTATTTTTCCACCACATACTAATTTTAATATCTTGAGCAAGGCCATTTTTATTTAAATAGTAATCTAGTAAATGTTGAAATACGATTTTCCCATTTTTATTTAAATCACCCATTATAAAATCTCTTTCTAACATATAGGAAACAACACCAACCATTCCGCTTCCGCATAAAGGGTCAAAAATTAAATCGCCCTTATTAGAAAAGTGTTCCAATAAACATTGCAATAATTTAAAGGGTAGTCTTGTAGGATATTTAGGCATATTAACCTTATAATCTCTTTTAAAATTTAAAGTTGAAAGATTGGGTTCTCCATTTTGACAATGATGAGTTGAGCATCTATTGTGGTATGTCCATTTTTCTCCCCTTGTTACCCAATAAATTTCATAAACATTGTGGGATGGTTTTACTCTACAAACAGGAGCAAAGTTATATGTCCAATATATTTTTCCTCGCAGTGTTAATCCTTGAAATCTTATGATTCTATCGTGAATAATATTGCTATTATTCCAACCGGAAAAAATTAATGCTTGGCCATTATTTTTTAAATTATTTTTAATGCATTCTAAAAGTTGCTGAATTTTTTCTCCATATTCAGCAACCTTCCATTCTACATATCCATCAACAACATTTTTTACGTTCCTGTGATAATTTCCATTTTTTCCGCTAAACTCTATCCCAAATGGAGGATCTGTGATGATTAAGTCAGCGTTAACATCTTTCCAATCATTCATATCTTTAATAAAATATTTACCCAAAATTTTATCTAAAAGATTTTTATCTATTCCGCAAAAAATCTTCTTTGTGTCTTTAACGTCGGATTCAAAGAGACTGATATTTTTGTGTGCTAAATCTTTATTTCCCACAATTCATTTCATTTTTTTAATAACTCATCTATTGAAACACCCAACGCTTTGGCGGTTTTAGCCATTACTAAAACCGAAGGTTTTTTGATAACTCCGCTTTCAATTTTAGTTAAGGTGGTATATTTGACGCCGGATTTTTTAGCAAAATCGTCCGGCGATAAACCTTGTTTTGTTCGGTTTTTCTTTATATTTTCACTAATGTTATTTTCTCTTGCCATATTTTCAATAATTTGACAGCACGATATTTTAGTATTAACAAGCTCTACTTTCAATGTAATGATAACAATAAATTAAAATCAAGCAAGGAAAACAAAATAATAAAAGTACCCTTCTGAACTTGCTGAGCTTAGCCCACTGGCGGAGAGGGTGGGATTCGAACCCACGGTACCCGTAAGAGTACACATGCTCTCCAGGCATGCCCGTTCGTCCACTCCGGCACCTCTCCGTTGCCGGTTTATAGGAAAATAAAAGAAAATGTGCCCGATGTCAAACCGATTCATCGTGTTGACATTTTTCTCCGGACCGGTATTTTGTCCTGTGGCGTGGTTGAGTTTTCTTGTTCTGGTTTTGAGCCCGGGGGCGATGTCCGATACGGTTTTACTTGTTGGCCGATGTCCAATTGAGTCGGTGATAAGTTTAACCGCCGGTCTTTTTTTATCTGATTCTAATGACCAGGTGTTGGTTGCGCAGCGTTTAGGGGAAGTGAACCTGTTTGCCCTCGATGGCAAGGGCAAAACGAAAGCGGTTGTTTCCCGGCTGGTTTTGCTTAAAGTTGGCACCCGGGGATTTGAACCGGTGTGGCGGTCTAGTTTGATACTTGAGCCCAAGGGGTTGAGTGCCGGGGTTGGTTCGGATGTGGCAGCGGTTGGGGATTTTGACTTTGACCAGTTCTATGAGGTTGTTTTGGTGGGAGGTGATTCGGTCCGGATTTTGGAGTTGAACGGTGCGGAGCGAACGGTCGATTTTTCAGCGGGCGCGGTTGAGGGTGCGGTGATTGCCGATGTTGATGGCGACTCGTTTCCTGAATTGGCGCTGCTGGCGACCGTTTTTGATTCTCTGGGGAATAGGCAGGTGGTGGAGATTCTGGGTTGGCAGGATGGTGGTTTGGTGTTGAAGGGGAAGCCAGTTGAGATTTTGGCTGCTGAGAGGGGTTTACGGTTTTCCCTTTTGGGTGCGGCACGGCTGGAAGATTATCCAGGGACGCCGGTGATACTGGGAAGCGAGGAGAAAAGGGTGAAGCCGGGTGTTTACGGTGCGGTTTATGCGGTAAACCCGGACTCTTTTGCGTTTACTTTTACGCCTTTTCCGGCGCATGATTGGTTTTCCAAGGAGGAGGTGTTGCCCGCAGGTCGGTTGCAGCTTTTTAATGTTGGCGATACCCTGGTCGCTTATGGTTTTTTTGTGCCCGGGTCAAGACCAGGCGGTCCGGCAAAGAGTTTTGCCGCGTTGCAGGACGGCGCGTGGCGATTGTTGCGGTTGAAGCCAGCAGCGCAGCGGCTGAGCGGTTTGATATGCCGGTTTCGGTATCAGGGGCAGAACGGCTGGCTGGAGTTGCGCGGCAATATCTTTTACTTTTATCCCGGAGAGCCGTTTTACTGGCGGTAGTCAGTTTGACTGGGTGTTGGGTAATGCTAAAATTGTCAGGTGCGTAAGGTTTATGTTCTGGAGCGGGACCTGCTTTTTGCGTTGACGAATCAGATGAAGGAGACCGCCCATTATCTGGACCTCAAGACCGGTGATGTGATTCCAGTTTTCAGTTTTAACCGGGATGAGATTCTTGCCCGGGTCAGAGCAAATCCGGAGCAGTATGTCCGGTTAGTTCCTCAAACAAGGGGCCAGGGTATTGAGATGATAAACCGGTTTATTGAAACGGTAAGCCGGGCAGATTTGAAGGCAAAATTGAAGGCGGCGGTAAAAGAGGGTAGGATATTTAGTCGGTTCCGGTCGGTGCTGGAAACCGCGCCTGAGGAGTTACGACGCTGGCAGCAGTTCCGGGTTATGGTGCTGACCGAGTCCCTGAAACAGAAGTTGCAGAAGATGAATCTGGAACTGGTGTTAATTGCGGACGATGCTGCCGGAACAACTTGCGTTCCAATGCCTGAAGACGAGCCGGACGAGTAGTAAAGCCGCTAATTCATCAGCACAAACTTTTTCGTCAGCCTTTTGCCACCGGCGGTAAGGCGAATTAAGTAAATGCCGGCAGGAACCCGGTTGCCATAATCATCAATTCGGTGCCATTCAAGCCGATAGCGACCAGCGGTCTGTGTGCCGTTAACCAGTGTTTTCACCTTTCTGCCGGTCGGCGTAAAGATTTCGAGCCGGACATTTTCGGTCCGGGGCAGGGCATAGTTGAGGGCGAGCCATTTATTAGGAGTTGAGTGGAGGAAGAGTTCGTGCCGGCTGAATTCGGGTTTTCTGTTCGGTCCGGACTGAAGACCGACCATCACACTGTGCTGGTCAAGAATCCATTCGTTCGGGTCAAACTCTAAGGCGCTGGGCTGCGCTGGTACGGTGAACACATTGCGCTGCGGGTTTTCGGTTACCGGATAGCGGATAATTGTGTCACCACCGGTATAGGTGATTTTAACCTCAACCGGGATGTGGAAGGTGGGCGGAGCGCCATTGATATTGTCCTGGGCAAGGTCAACAATCACCTGCCATCCGTCTTGCGTTTCTTGTGCCCACCAGCCAATCTGGTAGTTGGGATAGCCGAGGCTGTAAACCCATTCGTCAAAGAACCAGTTCAAATCCAGGCCGGTCACCCGTTCGAAAATTCGGCGGTAGTCTTCGGTGTTGGCGTTACCGTAGCGGAAACTGTCGCCGTAGGCGCGCAGGGCACGGAAGAATATGCCGGGCGCGTTCCAGACCGTGTCGCCGACCACATAGCGGAGCATATGCTGGACCCAGGCGGCTTTGCAGTAGGAGTGGCCCCAGTCAAATTCGTGACCCGAGGGTGGGTTGTAAATCGGGTGCGGGTCATTTGCCTCTTCAGTAAAGTAGTCCTGCGCCCGGTTTTGAATCAGGCTTTGGAAAGCGGCAAGTCCCTGTTGATGCCAGGTGTAGAGTTCGTCCGAGTAGGTGGCAAACCCTTCATTGAGCCAGATGTTGCGCCAGTCAAGACAGGTTACCATATCACCCCACCAGTGATGGGAAAGTTCGTGAGCAAGACCATTGTCGTTGCCCCGCTGGATCCAGTAGCGGTGGACCATCGTCAGGGTTTGATTTTCCATCCCGCCCCATTGAAATGGATACGAGACAACATGGCCATACTTTTCGGTGGCAAAGGGGTAGGGCCCATAGCGTAAGGAGTCGGAGAAGAATCCAATCATATCTGGGACATTGCGAAAGGCGGTGACCGCAAGGCTGGAGTCTTCGGGCCAGACGAAGTTCTGGATATAGAGCGACTCGTTAGGCGCTGGATAAAACCACTGTTTGAAGTTTGCCCATTTTGAGGCGGCAAAGGTTACGAGGTAGGTGCTGATTGGATAGCGGTGGGTCCACCAGCAGGTTTTTTTGCCGCCGGCAACAGTGACGCTGTCGAGAACGCCGTTGGCACAACCCGAGAACGAGTCCGGTGTGGTGATGTTGACTCGACAACCCCGTTCCGCTTTGTCCCAGGGTTCGTCAAAACAGGGAAACCAGTAGCGGGCATCAGAGGGTTCGGTTGTTGAGTAGCAGATGGCATGGGGAATACCCTGTGTTCCCCGGCTGTAGTAAAAGAAGCCACGGTTTTGAATCGTAGCGTTGCGGTGGTAGAAGATGTCAACGGCAAGCGATTCACCATTGGCAAATTCCCGGTCAAGGTCGATGAGGAGGCGGCCGCTATTTTGCGTAAAGGTGCAGGTGTTATTTTCCCGGCGCACCGAGTCGCAGATGAGGTTGACCATATGGAGACTGAATGTGTCAAAGTTGTTATGGCGGGCGATAAGTTCCACCCGGGTGTGGCCGCTCATCGCCCTTGAGTTCATCGGCAGGTCAATGTCAATTGTGTAGTGACGGACATCAAAGTGGTGGGTCGATTCGGCAAATGTGTAAATCGGTGGCTCGAAAGGCAGAAATTTGCCTTCGGTCAATGGCTGGGCAATGCTAATGCCCGCCATCAGAACTACAATTACGAGTAATGTTGAGTTTTTCATTTTTATCTCCTTTTTCTTTTCAATGTTTGTGGCGTGCCGGGAATATCAGCGCCATCAGCACAAATACGATGAGGCTGACCACTATTCCCGGAATAAATCCATGGATACGGCCCGGGTTTTTCAATGCCATCCAGATTAAGGCGGTGCTGCTGCCGGCAAGCATTGAGGTGAATGCCGCAACCCGGCTCGGTCGGTGCCAGTAGAGGCCAAAAAGGTAGGGCCAGAGGGTTGTTGCCGCAATAACCGCCCAGGAAAAGCCGGTGATGACGAGAATCATTGCCGGTGGCTTGATGGCGATGAGGAAGGCGATAATTCCGATGCCCGCGGCAACGAGACGGGAGATGGTGACCTCTTTTTCCGGTGTAAAACGGGCGCCGAAACTGTCGCGCAGCAGGTCCTTGACAATAGCACTGGCGGCGGTGATGAGAACCGCGGCGAATGTTGACATTCCCGCAGCAACAACACCGGTGAGGAAGACGGCGCCCGCTGCTGGTGAGAGGGCGGTTTTCACGAGATGGGGAATTGCCTGGTCGGGATTGGCAAGGTTGGGGAAGAAGAGTCGCGCTGCGGCACCGTTGAAATAGGGCAAAAGCGCCATTGCGGCACCAGCGGTTGCCAGAGCCGTTCCCAGTTTCAAAACCCGAACGGTTTTGATGGAATAGAAACGGCTGACCAGTTGCGGCATTCCCCAGACGCCAAAACTGACAATCGCCGAGTAGGAAAGGAGTCCAGCCCAGCCCCAACTGCCCGGGGTCTGGACGAATTTACCGCCTTCAATTGCGCTCAGTCGGGCGAACAACTGGCTGAGACCGCCGGCACGAACAACCGAAGCGCCGGTCAAAAGAATGAGGGCGACAATCATCACCCAGGCTTGAAAGAATCCGGTCCAGACCACAGCGAGATAACCGCCCAGTGCGACATAGACGATGATGACAATGCCGGAAATCAACAGTCCATAGATGTAGGGCAAATCCATCAACACCGAGAAGGAGTGTCCCATTCCCTGAAGGACCGAGACGCTGTAGATGGTAAGAAAGAGCCCGATGATGAAGGCGGCAAACAGTTTTGCTTCCGGGGAGTGGTACCGTTTGCCGATGAGGTCGGGCAGGGTAAGGGCGTGAAGTTTGGCGGTCAGGGTGCGGGTCCTTTTACCGAGTACAATCCAGGCGAGGAGAGTGCCGACGAGGACATTGGTGGCACCAATCCAGAGCGTTCCCATTCCGTATTTGTAACCGAACCCGCCGCCCCCGATGATGACCACTGAAGAGAAGTAGGCGGCAACGAAGGAGAAGGCGGTGACCCAAGGTCCGAGTGAACGGGAGCCGAGATAAAAACCTTCAGCCGAGCGTTTCATCCGGGCGCTGGTGATGACACCAATCACAAACAGCGTCGCAAGATAAAGAAACAGCGTCAGGGCATAGATGAGGGTCGGGTTCATTCAGTCGTCCTCAAGACGGGTGAATATCGCCCAGAGCAGGGCGCCAACGATGCTGCCCAGGGCAACAATTACCGCCCCGAATGTGAGCCAGGGACAGTTGAAGGGCCCGCTCATAAGTTATTATATTAGCCCTGGTAACAGCAGAGTCAATAAAGTGATAACTGCTTGACATTATAGGAAAATGCCGTTATGCTAATCAACCGGCAGGTTGCCGGTGTTAAGAAAGAGGCATTAAAGTTAACGAAAGGAGTGGTGATGCGTAAGGTAGCATTAGTATGTCTGGCGCTGGGCATTGGCCTGGTGTTCGCGAGTGGCGAGCGCTGGCTGAGCCCAACACCAACCCATCATTACACGATTCCTGACCCTGAGCCTGGAATCTTTCCGCCGGCACCCGAGGTTTTTTTCTCGGTTACCGATACATTCAAGTACGATGACAATATGCCGGCGAGCGCCTGGGCGTGGAATCAGGGCGGTAATGGCTGGGGGGTGAAGTTTATCAGTCCGGCAAGCAGTTTTACCCTGAGTGGGGCGCTGATTCACTTCTACTCGGGCTGGCCTAATCCCGGTGGCACACGGGCGATGGTCAAGGTTTACGCCGATGATGGTCCGGGCGGTTCACCAGGAACCGAAATCTGGCATTCCGACACCCTGAACATAACCCGTGGTCAATGGAACTATGTGCCGATTGGTGAGCCGATTGTGGGTACGAACTACTACATCTTCTATATTCAGGTTGACTCCTATCCCATCTGTCCCGGTCTTTCAATCGATGCGGCGAACAACGCACCTTCGCACCGGATGTGGAGTTTGCTGGGTGGTGCCTTCAGCGAGGATGCCCGAAGGGGCGAGTGGTTGATTCGTTCGGTGGTTGAGTGGGACCCGCCCGCAACCGATGCGGCAACGCTCTGGTTCGCAACCAATATGCCGCAGGATACGCTGCCGAATGTCAACTTGACAATCCGAGCGACAATCAAGAATTTAGGGACCGACCCGCTACCATTAGGCACGCCGGTGCGGCTAAAAATCACCGGTCCGGAGAGTTACACCTATGAAGATACGATGACAACAACTGCCGCCTTGCAGCGGGGTCAGACCGCGCAGATGAACTTCTCACCGGCCTGGCGTATTCCCAATGTGACCGGTGCCTATCAGATTAATGTATGGACCGAAGCTGCCGGTGAGCAGTACCCGGCTGACGATACCATTATCTATGACCTGAGCGTTGCGCGTTGGATTGAGTATGCAAATTACAACAGCCCGTACTGGATAACCTGGGCAGGACCAGAGCGGGCAACGAAGTTCAATCCGGCGGACTTCGGTGTTCAGTATCCGGTAGGGCTGGGCAGGGTTCGCACCCAGTTCTATCTCCATCCTAATTATCCCTGGCCCGATTCCACCTTCCGGTTCAAAATCTACGCCGGTGATGGTTCAACCCTGCTTTACGAGTCCGAGGACCTTGAGGCGCCAGCCGGTGCACCCGGCAGAATTATTGCCTATGACTTGGACTCACTCCTGATATTCCCTTCGGGTGAGTTCTATGTGGCGGTGGCGCCGGTACACCCTTCCGGTCATCCAACAAGCCTTGCGGACGACACCAGTAACAACCGCAGTTACTACGGTGGGGCGGGTGGCTGGATACCTTGGACCAACGGTGAACTTTTCATCTCGGCTTCGGTGCAGGGTGGGGTCGGCGTCGCAGAAGGTTTCAACCCTAATCTGCGCAACGCCCAGCTGGTGTTCACCAATCCGGCAACTGACCAGGTGGAAATCCGCTGGCAGGTACCCAAATCCAGTCGGGTGCAAATCGCCCTGTACGATGCAACGGGCCGGCTGGTACGCAACCTGTATCAGGCGGATGAGGCACGAGCAGGGAGGTTTGCGGTTGACCTGAAGTCGCTGGCCGCTGGCGTTTATCTCGTGCGGCTGGAGAGTCCGGCGGGTTCAGCAACCCACAAACTGACCGTCAACCGATAAGAGGTAAAGTCGCTCTTCAAGGGGGTCAATATTGACCCCCTTTTATTTTTCCTGTTCCAGCCGATAAAGTTGTTCGTCGGTGAGCCCGAAGTAGTGGCCAATTTCGTGAATTGTCACCCGGCGCACCAGATCGCGGATTTCCTGTTCGGTCTGGCACCGGGCTTGAATCGGCTCCTGAAAGATGACGATGGTGTCGGGTAGGACATTGCCGTAGAATGGTCCCCGGCGGTTGAAAGGTATCCCCTGGTAAACGCCAAGAATTGACCAGGGGTCTTTGCCTAAATGCGCGGTTAGTTCGGACGGTGCCCGGGGCATCACCATCACATTGAGGTTATGGATGCGGTTGCGGAAAAATTCCGGGAGGTTGCGAACAACATCTTCCACTAAATTGAGAAACTGCTCCGGGTCCAAATCAGCTCCGGGGTCCAAACAGTGCGGTACCGATACGAACAAGCGTGGCGCCGGACTCAATGCCGACCTCAAAGTCGGAGCTCATTCCCATCGACAGATGGGGCAGGGCGATGCCGAATTTTTGCTGCGCCTCGTTACGCAAACGGGCGAGGAGTTCAAAACAGGGTCTTGATGCCTCGGGGTCGTTAACAGCCCAGCCCGGGCCAATTGTCATCAGCCCTTCGAGTTTCAGGCGGGGTAGTTCCCGTACCGCAGAAATGAGGTCCAACAGTTTAGCGGGCGGCACGCCGTGTTTGGTCGGCTCTTGTGAGGTGTTTACTTCAATCAGGATGGGCACGATTTTATTTAACTGTTCTGCCCGGCGCTCGATTTCCTGCGCCAGATGAAAGGAGTCGACGCTCTCAATGATATGGAACAGCTCCAGGGCTTTTTTAACTTTGTTAGTTTGCAGGGTGCCGACAAGGTGCCAGTTTACCGGCGTTTTGATTAAAGGGATTTTGGTGGCCGCTTCCTGGACCCGGTTTTCACCGAAATGGGTGATGCCGGCGGCAATCGCCGCCTGAATCTGTGCTATTGGTTTTGTTTTGGTTACCGCGACGATTGTTATCTCTTGCGGGTCACGGCCGGAGCGGGCACAAGCGGCTTCGATGCGATGCAAGAGGTGTTTGAGGTTTTCCGCGACGCTCATCAGGAGATTATAAAACACCGCAGAGGGAAATCAAGGGGGGATACCGGGAACAGTTCCGAGGAGGGGGAGGGGGCTACCCTAAAACAGCAGGACTAATTTTTCATATTGTTGCCAACCGTATGTAAAAATGTAAGTTAGGATGGCAGTCTTGATAAAAAGGGAAGTTTGGGCGTTAATTTTCTATCTTTTTGGGGTCTAAAAGATGGGGCGGTTAAAAGGGGGAGGGAAAAGAGGCGGTTTTGTGCTTGACAACAGATGGTTAATGGTAATACTCAAAACCGGTGGCACGCAAGAAAAAAGGGACGCCCAAGCCGATGTTGAAACCGCCGCCGGCAAAACCGGAGGGCAAAAGCACAGTTGTTGACTTTTTCCTGGTCATGGGAATTGCAATGGTCTTGCGGGTTATTTACCTTATTCAGGCGCAGGCAAACGACCCGCTGTTTTTTGCCCCGCAGATGGATGCGCTTTACCATCACCAATGGGCGCAGGCGATTGTTGCTCGAACCGAGTTTATCGCTGATGCCTATTTCCGGGCACCACTTTATCCGTTTTTTCTTGCCCTGCTGTACAGAATTTTCGGGGTTAATTTATTTGTTGTCCGGCTGGTGCAAGCGTTACTGGGCGCGGTAAGTTGTGGTTTTCTGTTTCTTATCGGCAAGCGGTTGTTTAACCGGCGTTCTGGACTAGCTGTCGGGTTGCTGATGGCGGTTTATCCTTTGTTTATCTACTTTGATGGCGAGTTGCTGATACCGGTGCTTTTAATTTTTCTCGTCCTTGCCGGATTTGTTGCCTTTTATATCAGTGAGAGGTTTGACCGACACTGGTACTTACCGGGGTTTGTCTTCGGACTGGCGGCGCTTGCCCGACCCAACATCTTAACTTTTTTAGCCGCTCTTTTCTGCTGGTTTTTATGGCGTTATCGGGCGGGCTGGTGGCGCCGGGCTGTGCCGTTTTTTCTTGCGGTACTTTTGCCGATTGTGCCGGTCACGGTGCGCAACTATGTGAAGAGCGGGCAACTAATTTTGATTGCCTGGCAGGGAGGAACGAACTTTTACATCGGGAACAACGAGTTTTCCGACGGTACCAATGCGATTGTGCCGGGCACAAGGGGTTCCTGGTGGGGTGGTTACAACGATGTCAAGGTGAGTGCGGAAAGGGCGCTGGGCAGGAGTTTGAAGGGAGCGGAGATTGACCGGTACTGGATGGCACAGGGGCTAAAGTTCTGGCAGCAAAACCCGGGCCGGGCGCTGCTATTGACCCTGAAAAAGATTTACCTGCTGTTTGCCGGTTATGAGGTGTCGAACAACCGGGACATCTACTTTTTCAAGCGCTACAGTTTTTTGAATTTTCTCATCTTCGCTTTGCCCTTTTTCAAGTTTCCTTTCGGACTGGTCCTGCCGCTGGCGCTCGCCGGCTTTTATCTCAGCCGGAATAAATGGCGCTCCCTGCTGCCGGTTTATCTGTTTATCACTGTTTACGGCTTTTCCTTTGTACCGTTTTTCATCACGGCGCGCTACCGCCTACCCTTGGTGCCGTTCTATCTTCTGGCCGCAGTTGCCGGTATCAGCCAGTGGTGGCAGGTTGGTGCCCAAGAAAGGGTGCGTGCCGGGTTGATTTTCCTGGTCAGTTTGGCTGTCTTTAACCTTGACATTGCCGGAGCGGGAAGAAAGGCGGACCGGGCGCAGAATCATTTTACCGTGGCGCTCGGTTACTATGAGAACGGTAAATGGGAACAAGCAAAGAGGGAGATCGAGCAGGCGCTCAAGATTGATTCGGCAACAAACATCGTTGGTTTGGCAACAACGGTTTATCTTGCTGAGGGCAAATCGGACGAGGCGCGCCGGCTGGCAGGAAGGTTGGTGCAACTTTATCCGGATGAACCGGAGGCGTTGGGAGTAGCGGGCAATGTGTATGCCCAGACCGGCGCACTCGATTCCGCTGAGATGATGTTTCGACGGGTCGTGGTACTGGACCCTTATGGGGTTGAGGGCTGGAACAATCTTGGCAATATTGTTCTGGTGAAACACCGTTTTGGGGAGGCAAAGGATTTGTACCGCCGGGCGCTAAGTCTGAATCCGGTATTCACCACGGCGCTGTTTTCTCTTGGTCTGGCTTACTACTACGAAGGTCAGGTTGACTCGGCGCACATTCTTTGGCAGAGTGTTATAACGCTTGACCCGAAATACGAGAAGGCGCGTCAGGCGTTAAGACAGTTGCGCTGAGGGCGATTTAGAGCGGGCCGACAAACGGCGTAGACTTTTCGGTTTATCTTATAGCCGGTGTAATTGGGGGCGGATTGCGGTTGCCGTAAAAAGGGTAATAAGGACAACTACACCGCTGATAAAGAGGGCAAAGGGCGCGCCTTTTGTCTGCGCCAGCGTACCGGCGATTAAGCTGCCAACCGGAAACATCCCGTTGAAAAAGATGTTGAAGACGCTCATCGCCCTTCCCCGAACATAATCTGGCGAGAGGGTTTGAATCAGGGTGTTGGTGAGGGCAGCGACGCTGGTCTGGCAGAAGCCGATGAAGACAAACAGGATGAGGGCGATATGGGCGTGGCGGACAAGTGAGAGTACCAGAAGGAGGATGCCCAACAAGCCGGTGCCAGTGATGAGGATTTTACCCCGGTGGCGGGTGCGGCTTAATGTTGCGAGGGTCAAGCCGCCGGTCAGGGCACCGGCACCAAGCGCCGACATCAAGAAGCCGTAACCCCGGGCACCGAGATTGAGTACATCACGGGCGATAACCGGCATTAAAGGGATGTAACAGATGCCAAAAGAGGAGAAGATGCCGGTCATTACCATCAAAATCCGGATATCGGGATGTGATTTTACAAATTTTAATCCAAAACCGACGCGACGGAGAAAAGGTTCGTTAGATTGCGGGGGGTGGTGGGGTGTTGAGTTTAATGAAGAACAGGGCGATGATGATGGCGAGAAAACTGAGTGCGTTCAGTCCGAAGCAGACCGCTGGACCGGAGAAGGTCAAGATTGAGCCGGCGAGTGCCGGACCAATCATCCGGGCAAGGTTGAACATTGAGGAGTTGAGGGCGATGGCGTTGAGCATATCCTTTCTTTCGACCAGGTCCGGTACAAGCGTCTGGGCAACAGGGGCATTGAGTGCAACGAAGATGCCGGCAAAACCGGAGATGAGGAGAATGTGGGTGATGGTGATGATTCGGAACCAGGTGAGCAGGGTAAGGAGCAGGGCAAACAGGGCAAGGGCAGATTGGGTCACAATCATCAGGTTGCGTTTGTTGAACCGGTCGGCAAGGACACCGGCCGGCAGGGAAACAAACCAGACCGCAAGCCAGGACAGGGTGGAGTCAAGCCCGACAAAGAACGGTGAGTTGGTGATGGAAAGGACCAGCCAGCCTTTGGCGGTGTTCTGCATCCAGGTGCCGATAAATGAAACCGTATTGCCCAGCCAGTAGAGGCGGAAGTTGCGGTGTTTGAATGCGGCAAAGGTGGCGGGCAGTGATATTGAAGAGTTTGATTTACCTTCGCGCATCAGGTGATGAATTTTACCGATTTTACGGCGTTTGTCTAATTTCTAAAATTGAGGTTAAAATCCGCTTGGCAGGTCGCTGATTTTAAAGCCCAGAGACCAGCGGAAGGCAAAATGGGATTCGCCCGGTTCAGGTTTGCTCTTCCAGAAGGGAAAGTCGGCATAGAGCGGACCCAGTTTAACCCTGATTCCGGCGTCAAGGCAGGGGGAGAATAGTTTCCGATTTAAGGAGTCGCCAACATTGCCCAGGTCAAAAAAGGGCTGGAGTACGGACAGGGGAAAGGGAAAATCGGGGGCCGGGAAAAGGAGGTGGATGTTAAGACCGTAGGCAAAGCGGCCATGCCGGTATTGACCGTAGTAGCCCCGGCAATTGACATCGCCATCGTAGTGCCAGTGTTCCTGTCCGGAGGCAAAACCTTCGTATGCCCAGGAGACCGGTTCTGCGGGCGTGTAAGACAGGCCGCCAGAAAGGTAGAACTCCTCTTGCGGCGGGGTTGTGCCGAAGATGGTGCCGGCAAAAAGCCGAATTGAGACCGGCATGATTTCAGGGATGAAGACCGTGAGGTTTTCGGTGAGGCTGAATTTTGAGTACTCAAACTGGGAGAGGAGTTTTTTTTGCCCCTGATTCAGGAGTAGTTCGCCGTTGAGATTGCTGAACGGCGATTGGCGGTTGTGGGCAAGGCGGAAACGGAGTTCGGCGATGCGGGCAAGTTGCCAGGCACGGGGGTCGCGGCCCGTAGAGTCGAGAAGTTCATAAACACGATAACCAAAGTCAAATTCGGTTTTGGGCGGCGCAAGTGGGGGCCCAAAGTCGTTGAGCAGATATAAGCGTATGCCCCGGTCGCGAAAGGAGTTGTCGCCGGAGAAATAAATTCGGGACTTAAAAGGGTTAAAAATTATCGGTGTCTGATAGCTGACACCGGTGTGCCAGTCGGATTTAAGGGAGGCGTAGTTTTGGAGGATAACCCAGTTGTGTGCGCCTTTTAACGGTCCGGCATCGAATAATTTTCTGCCGGCAAGCCAGATGCCAGGTTGAAAACCGCGGTAGGTGTCAAACCAGAACCAAGGCCCATAAAAAATCTGATAGGCTTCGAAATCAGGCAGGGCGAAGATGGGTTTAATTTTAAGTTGACGGGGAAAGCGGTTGTTCCAGCGGTTGGCATCAAGAACTTTCTCTTCTGGGTCGAGGTTGAGGTAAACAAATTTTTGTCCCCGGGGCAGAAGCAGGCAACTGTTTTGCGGCGAGATGGTGTCGATGCGGCAGCGGTTGTCGGCAAACACGGTTTTAAGTTCGATTGGTAAATTGGCGGCGTTCTGAGCCGAGATAGTAATCTCGGTGTGGTTGTTAATATGACGTACCCGGCGGATGGCAAGGTCGGTTTTACCATCCTGACTCAGGAGCCAATTCACGATAACTTCCTTTTCCGGTCCAGCGACCTGGGTAACAGTTGCAAGGAAGGCGGGAGTTGTGGAATGGAGGTTGCGGTTTGTTTTGATATAGCGGCGAAGCGCGGAGTCGAGTTGGGCGGTGCCCAATTCCTTTTCCAGCGATTTAAAGAGCAGTACCGCCTGCGAGGTAACCATGGCTTCGGTGGCAAGTGGTTTTGGGTTAGGTTGGGTTAAAGAGGAGGTCAGGTTGTTTGTCGCCGCGAGATAGAAGTAAAGGCGGTCGAGATAGGTGTCGGATAACCCATTGAGGAACGGCAGCGAAAACGGCAGGTCAAGCAGGTTGTTTTCACCGTAAACTGTTTTCAGATAGCGGTGGGCGGCATAGGCGGATATGCCATTGACAAGGAGCGGGTTAAGAACTCCATCGGGTGCGGGATTGAAAGCGAAGAACTGTTTGCCGATTTCCTGGGCGACGGTCTTTTCCCAGAGCCGGATGAATGGGAGTGGTTGTTGGTCAATCACGATGAGCCCCGGTGCCGAGATGGGCGCTGGTGCTATGCCCGGCGCGACAACGATAGTAAGCCGGTCGTAAGGGGGTGGGCCAAAAAGGTCCGTGAAGATTGTGTTTATCAGACGAACCTGATGGACGATTTGATGGGCAAGGTTGCTGAGGTTGCGGGTCAGGAATATGTCGACAGTCGGAGCGGTTTTTGAGTCGTGGTAAAAGACGAGGTCAGGAGCGATAAATAGGGCAAAGTCGGTCAGGTTTGTTGCCCGGAAATAGCGCAGGGTGTCAGAGTTGTTAGAAAGCTCACCGTTTGTGGCGATAACATACTTTTTCGGGATGTTAAGTCTGACTTCGTAGTCGGCAAAGGCGCCCGCCGGCGCACCGTGAGGATGAAAATCACCAAGGTGCCAGCCAAACCGGTCAAAAGCGGCAACCTGCGGGTACCAACGAGTTAGGATAAAAACAGAGCCCTTTTTACCGAAATTGAGGATTAGGTTGGGGATATGGGTAGTGAACGACATCGTGAAGGTTATTGACTCTTCAGGGGCAAGGGCGTAAGGGAGTAAAATTTCAAGTACCGTCGCGTCGATTTTAAAGTCTAATGGTGCGTTGTTGTAGCAGACTTTTTCGATTTCGAGGGAGCCGAATTTTTTTCCCCTTCGCCTTGCCCATTCAAGAGAACCTTGTTGCATCAGTTCGGTTACCAGTTGGGTTTTGTGGTGTTTGAAGGCGTTGGGATAAAGGTAGAGGTAAAGTGACTTTTGGGGAACAGTTGAGATGTTGCGAAAGGTAATTGTTGCCGTGCCGGAGACAGTAGCAGGGGCGGGAAGAAAACGGGCATCGATGTTATAAGACACCGGAGGGATGGTGACAAATGCAAGCAGGAAGAGGAGCATCAGGCGCTGTTTTCTTCCTCAAAGATATTTATGCAGAACTGTTTTATCAGAGCGAGAATTTGTGGGTCAAGCCCCTGTTTGGTGGCGCGGGCGGTGAGCTGTTCCAGCGCGCTGTTTAACGATTTGCTATCGTTACGGTACTGAACGAGTAGGGCGCAGACCGAGCGGACAAATGTGAAGTAGTCCCGGCGTTTCCCACCGGTCTGGTGTGAGATGCGGAGCAGGTTCCAGAGATAATCCTGGGCGGTTTTTACCTGCCGCCAGTACCGTTCAGAAAACAGCCCGTTCACCTCCTTTTCGGTTGAAACGCCGCCAATCCAGGAAGCGGTTGCAAGCGAGGCCGGGCTGGGTGGAATTATCACCGGTTCAGATGGGGGCTTACTTTCACCTGCCGGCTTGATAACAACCGAAGGGAGAACATCGGCGATGTCCTGCCAGGTGGCACCACAGGCGGCGAGAAACCCGGTAATGGTGCGCATCGTTGGGTTGGGCACAAGCCCTTTTTCCAAACGAAGGATGTACTTGTAACCATGGGTGGGGTTTAAACCGAGTAGTTCTGCCAATTTCATCTGCGAGATTCCAGCGCGGACACGAATATCCCTAAGCCTTGAGCCAAGGGCTTCTAAACCCTCCAAGGTGTACTTTTTTGGGCCGCCCATTATCTATTTAAGAATAGATATAAATTTATGTTTGTCAAGTTTTGGTGGATTTTATCTTTGAAAAGGTTGTGTCTCATTACAAGGGAGTGTATCATAAAGTTTACAATGATATAATTAACATATTTTCCTGATGTTATGATTTTCAGCCCGATTTATCACCGTCTTTGTGTTTCATTTGATGAGACAGTTTTAGTCGATATGCGGTATACAGTTATATAACATATTGTTAATCAGTTAGTTAGTGAAATTTAAATTATGGCATAAAAAATGCACTGCTTTAAGTAATAAAATCAGGAGGTTGTGATGCTTGATACAAGATTGGGTCGGTTGCTGGGTTTTTTGGTGGGAATTGGGTTGTTGGTTGTAGCGGTGGTTCTTTACCGGTCGCATCGAATGGATGAGAAAAAGATTGAGGTGTTGCAGTACGACAATGAGGCAGCAAGGCAGGCTTACGAGGAACGGATTGAGCAGACTAAGGTGATTATGTCCGGACTGGGAGGTAAATAAAATGTTAAGCGGGGTGGCGGAGTTGTGGTTTTACGACCAAACCGGGACGGCTGAAGATTGGGTGGCGTTTATTGCCGGGTCATTATGGGAGGGCTGTGAGTGGTTGAGATGTGAAGGTGAAGGTGGCGGGGTTAGTCACTAACCCTTGCCACCTTTTCTTTCATCGTAACCGGTTTGTCGCGCCGGTCGTCAATTTTGATGGTAGTGACCAAACGAGAACAGCCCATCGTAACAAGGGTTTCGTGAATCTCTTTTATCAGGGAAAAGATTGCGTCCCAGTTGCCCTCGATGCAGGTGCCCATTGGATTGAGTTCGTATTTTAGCCCGCTCTTTTTAACAACCTCAACTGCGGCACGCACAAAGTGACTTACGCTCGGTGAACCGGTACCGACGGGCACAACACTGATTTCAACGATAGGCATATCTTGTCTCTTTACATAAACCGTTCAAATCGGTCTTTTGTTGCCTTGCAAACTGGACATTTGCCCGGCGGCTCGGGCCGGGCGCACAAATAGCCACAGACTTTGCAGCGCCAGACCGGGTAAGAAAGGCGGTTGGGTACCGGTTCGGTTTGCTCTGATGGTTTTGATTCCGAGTAACCTTCAATTACAAATTTTGCGGGCCGGCGTTCCGGGATTGATTTCCGGGGAACTTTACCTTTAATCCAGTCCTCGCTGACATATAAGCCGCAGTAGCAGGCACCGTACTCCTCAAGGTCGGAGTCGCGATAGTAGCAGGGACAGATGATGTCGATGTCTTTGGGCTTTTCGCCCCAAGCGATACGGCAGGGGCAGGCACGGTAGCCGAACCGCTTCTCATTGGTCAAAAGCCCTTGAATCAGTCTGAGGGTGAACTGTTTATCGGGGTTGAGGTGGTAGCCCCCCTCTTCGGCTTCTTTTTTCAACTGCTCGTAGACCTGCTCAATCTCCGGCGAAAATTGCTCAGCGCTCATTTGATTTCCAGGAGTTGTTTAATCTTTTCTTCGTCAAATCCAACCACAACCGAATCGTCAATCTGAATCGTGGGGAATGATAGCCGGGGGTTTAGTTTTTGAACTTGATTGATAACTTCCTCCCGCTCCTGACCCACGCACAGGTCAACATCGATGTAGTCGTATTCAATGTTGTTGGCATTAAACAAATCTTTGACACGCCGGCACCAGCCGCAGGTGGAAAGGGCGTAAAGGGTCACCTGGTGTTTTTTGTTGGTGCCTCTTATTCGGGTCAGATTCATCGTTTCCTCCCAGGACTTTTTTTAACTTCTTTACCGCATTCCGGACATCTGTTACTACCCCGAGGCAACGGTTTTTCACATTCTGGGCAGTAGACGATTTCCACGCCGCAGGGTTTGCAGAACTGTTCCCGTTCAAGGAGCGGCTCGTCGCAATAGGGGCAGCGACAGCCGGTAACTCGTTTGGCTCTCATTTCTCCTCCTTCTTACCAAGAGCATTTTTCTTTGATTTGTTGAGGTAGTCCTTAATTGCGGCGTGAAGGGCGTCGGCACCAAGGTTGGAGCAGTGTAGTTTGTTCGGCGGTAAGCCGCCCAGTTCGGCAGCGACCGCTTCATTGGTAATCTTTAACGCTTCTTCAATTGTCTTGCCCTTTGCCATTTCGCTCACCATTGACGAGACCGCAATGGCAGCACCACAGCCAAAGGTTTTAAATTTGACATCGGTAAGAATTCCATTCTCAACCTTGATGTAGAATGTCATCATATCACCACAAACCGGATTGCCAACCTCTCCAACGCCATCAGGATTTTCAATTTCCCCGACATTACGGGGGTTACGGAAGTGGTCCATTACCTTTTCTGAATACATAATTACCCTTCTCCGATATTTTCCCGATTTTCCGGCTCATGTCCAGTCTGGTGTTCGTCGGCGCCGGGTTTGAACTGGTATGGGTCTTCACCTTTTATATAACGGGCATAAAGCGGTGAAAACGAGCGTAACCGCTCAACAATCGTTGGGAATTGGGTTAGAAAGTAATCGACATCAGCGTCGGTGTTGTCTTTGCCCAGCGTGAGGACAAGCGAAGATTGGGCGACGGCGTGCGGTAAGCCAATCGCAAGCAGTACATGGGACGCCTTCAGGCTGCGGGCGGTGCAGGCGGAGCCGGATGCCGCCGCAATGCCCTGGTCGTCAAGAGATAAGAGCATCGCCTCGCCTTCAACAAATTCAACACACAGGCTGATATGACCGGGTAACCGTTTTTCTGGATGGCCCGTAAATACAAGGCGCTCAACCCTTTTGGGCAGTTCATCGACAATCCGGCGGGCAAGCGCTTGCATCTTTTCTGACCACTGGTCTATCTGTTTCAAGCATATTTCGGCTGCCTTGCCCATACCGACAATTGCCGGAACATTTTCGGTCCCTGCCCGGCGACCTTTTTCCTGAATGCCGCCCTCAATCAGGGGCACAATCCTTTTACCCGGTTTCAGGTAGAGTGTGGCGGCGCCTTTCGGACCGTAAAACGACTGGGCAGAAAAAGAGTAGGCGTCGACACCGAGTTCGGTGACATCAACCGGAATTCTGCCCACCGCCGCGGTGCCGTCAGAATGTATAAGAACGTTTTTCTCGTGGCACACCGCAACAATCTCTTTAAGCGGTTCAATTGTGCCGATTTCGTTGTTGGCGTGCATTATTGAGACAAGGATGGTTTCAGGGCGAAGCGCCCGCTTCAGTTGTTCGATATCGACCAGTCCGTATTGGTCGACCGGTAAAATTGTGTAGTCAAAGCCGAGCCGTTTCAGGGTTTTAACCGGTTCAAGAACCGAGAAGTGTTCAATCGCTGAGACGACAATGTGGTTACCGCGGGATTTATTGGCAAGGGCAAAACCTTTAAGCGCCAGATTGTTACTCTCGGAGGCAGAAGCGGTAAAGATTATGGATTCGGCCGGTGCGTTAATAAAACGGGCAACCTGGTGCCGGGCTTGTTCAATCGCCTGTTTTGCCTTCCGGCTAAACTGATGGAAGCTTTGCGGGTTACCAAACTCATCTTTTAAAAATGGGACCATCGCTTCTAACGCCTCAGGTAGCACCGGAGTTGCTGCGGCGTGGTCAAAATAAATCCGGGTCATAACTGTTAGACCTTAAATAGAATAGTCCGGGTGCAAAAAGGGCAATGAGAAAAACTCAGTTGTTGTTCGGGAACGGTTTGATAAAATAGGACTTACACCCGGGCATCAGCATGCGGGCCGATTTTTCGAAAAGTAAGCCGGGTTTGAGGTTAAAATCCTACGGTAACTGGCAAATAAAGGGGTTAATGTATGAGTCTATCTCAAGGTAAGCGGTGAATAACTGGGGCGAGAAGGCGCAGTTTTGAAACGGCGTGTTATACAGGGGCGGTTTAGAGTAGAGGGACGGGTTTAAATTTGGGTGGTTGTTAAGAAAGCGCCGGGAAGGCGTAATCACCGGCAGTTTCCCATACCATCCCGGTAACTACCCCGGGGTTGGGTAGGGAAAACAAGGCAGCATTGAATTAAGTTGTTTAATTGCAAATTGTTATAGAGAGCAAGATGAGTTCGGGCTGTATACTTTAAAGTAGCCATTTTCAGGATAGGTTTTCGGGCGGGTCTACATCCGTTCCATCACTTCGATGCCGAGCAGGTTAAGACCGGTTTTGAGGATGGTGCCGGTCATTTCAACAAGGGCGAGCCGGGCAAGGCGCAAATCATCGTTTTCAGCGCCCAGGACCGGGATGCGGTCGTAAAAGGTGGAGAAGTCCCGGGCAAGGGCGTAAAGGTGGTTGGCGATGCGATGGGGTTCGTAGTTTTCGGCCGCACTAAGGATGGTGTCCGGGAAGCGGGCGCTGTGGAGTAGTAGGGTCTGTTCTTCCGGGGCGGTAAGTAGGCCGGGCTCGGCTTGGGACAGGTCAATCGGAAATGCTTTGCGCAGGATGGAGCGGGTGCGGGTGTAGGCGTATTGTAGGTAGGGGGCGGAGTCGCCATCAAGGGAGAGCATGCGGTTCCAGTCGAACACGACCTCTTTGCGCCGGTTCTGGGAGAGGTCGGCGTATTTGATGGCACCGATGCCAACCGTGCGGGCGATATCCTCTTTTTGTTCTTCGGGCAGGTCCCGGCTCATCAGGACCCGCTTTGCCCGTTCTATCGCCTCTTTGATGACATCTTCGAGGAGGATTACCCGACCTTCCCGGGTGGAAAGTTTGCCCTGGGGCAGGCGGATTAAGCCAAAGTTGATGTGGATGCAGGGGGTGGTGATGCCCAGCAGTTTGAGCGCGGCGTTGAACTGTTTGAAGTACAGTTCCTGTTCGTTGCCCACGACATAGAGGATTTTTTCGGGCTGCCAGGTTTTGATGCGGTATTCAACGGTGGCGATTTCCCGGGTGGCGTAGAGGCTGGTGCCGTCTGATTTTTGGAGGATGAGGGGGACATCAATACCCATCTGGTCAAGGGGAATGAGGACAACCGGTTCTTCGGGCGTGATTTCTTCGGGGATGTTTTTTTCATTTCGGGGCGGTACTTTTTTCTGGGCAACGCCCTTTTTTAATGCCCGGTCAACTACGTCCTGGAGGAAGGGGGCGTAAAAGCTTTCGCCGAGGGTGACATCGAATGTGACACCGAGGAGTTGGTAAATTTTTTGAAACTCCTGGAGGCTGAGATGGACAAACTGTTGCCAGCGGGCACGGGCTTCGGAGTCGCCCTGTTCGAGCCGGCGGAACCAATCCCGCGCCCGGTTTTCAAGACCGGGGTCCTGTTTTGCCTTGTCGTGGAATCGCACATAGAGGTCAAGGAGGTGAAGGGTGGGGTTTTGTTTTAGTTTGGTTTCTTCGCCCCAGAGTTCGTAGGCGGCAAGGAGTTTGCCAAACTGGGTTCCCCAGTCACCAAGGTGGTTGTCGCCGATAACCCGGTAGCCGAGATAGGTGAGGATGTTTTTTAACGCCTGACCGATGACGGTGGAGCGGAGATGGCCGACGGAGAAGGGTTTGGCGATGTTGGGTGAGGAGTAGTCGATGACCACTGTTTTACCTTTGCCCAAAGTGAAACTGCCGTACTTTTCCGGTGCGGCCTGGTAGTCGTCAAATACGGCGCGCGCAAACTTCTTTGGGTGAAAGCGCAGATTGATATAACCTTTGAGCGGTTGTAGCGAGGAGAACAGGGTGGCGGTGAGGTCAAGGCGCTGACTGATTGCGCGGGCGAGGTCGTCGGGGTTTTGACCGAGGGTTTTTGCCAGCCGGAAAACCGGAATTGCGAGGTCGGCTTCAACACCCGGCACGCCGGTGCGGATTTCATCCGGGGTGAGAGAGTAACCCAGTTGCTGAAACTTTTCTATCAGGAGTTGCCGGGCGCGGCCCAGGGTGTAGTTTGTTACCATCACTGCCGGTTTTAATACCGTTCGTAGCGCTCGATTAGCGCATAGACTTCATCAACTGTCTGGGCTTTGAGAAGCCCGGTGCGCACCTCATCGCGGCGCAGCAAACTGGACAGTTTGGCAAGGGTCCAGATGTACTCCCGTTTCATCGTCTCGGGTGAGGCGATGAGGAAGATTAAATGGGAGGGCTTGCCGTCGAGCGAGGAGAAGTCAACGCCCGCACTGGAACGGCCAAAGGCAAGAACGGTGGTAACGGCGGCGTTGGTGCGGGCGTGGGGAATTGCCACACCAAAGCCGATGCCGGTACTCTCTAAGTTTTCCCGGCGCAGAATGGCGCTGACAAACTGGGTTTCGTCGGTGACAAACCCGGCTTGAATAAGCGGGGCGGCAAGTTCTTTTATCACCGCCTCTTTTTCTCGGGCGGCAAGTTCGAGAATTACAGCCGTGCGGGGAAGCAGTTCTGAAACCTTTTTCAGCATCAATCCTCCTTGTTGTTTCCCGCATGGGCGGGTGTTTTTTTGACAAACACCACCGGTTGGGGTGACTGTCGGATAATTTCTTCAGATGAGAGCGGACCAGCAATGCCCACGACAATCAGGTCCGGGTTGTAACTGGTGATAATCTCCTGAAACCGCTTCCGTGGTTCGCCCGATTCGAGCAGTAATGAAATCCGGACATTCTGGTTAAACGCCTCGTCCTCAACTTCATAGAGAAGTTCCCAGGCTTTTTCCTCTTGTTCGCTACTGACTTTGCGGGTTCGGGATGTTGCCGGTTTTTGTTCGGGGGGCAGGATGTAGAGGGCGTAAACCCGAGCCGAAAGGTGCTGGGCAAGGTTCAGTGCCCAGGTGGCAGCGGTACGGGCTGCGGCGCTGTCGTCAAGCCAGAGGAGAATCTGTTCAATCATTTGCCAACGCAGAAGTTTTCAAAGATGCGGTCGAGCACCTCTTCACTGGTGAACGGCTGGTCGATTCTGGCGAGGGCGTCGAGCGCCGAACGGATTTCTAAGCTGCGGGTTTCGATGTCCGGGCTTGAAAGGCTGGCGTGGAGGTGGTCGCGGCAGGTGACGAGCGTCTCAATCTGGCGTCGGTTGATAATGGGGCAGGCTGGGCTTAGAGAAGAAGCGTGAAGACGGCGGGCGAGGGTCCTTTTTAACCGGTTGATGCCGGCACCGGTTTTGCACGACAGAGCAATTGCCGTGCGGGGTAAAAGGTTTTGTTCAAGATGACGGTTGAGGTCGCTCTTGTTGATAACATAAATTTTAGGGAAATTTTCGGTTAAGGCAAGAATTGCCCGGTCTTGCGCCCGCGCCCGCTCCGAGCCGTCAAACACCACGATGAGGAGGTCGCTGTTTTTGAGGGCGATTTCGGTTTTGCGGCTGCCGAGCCGGGTCAAGGGGTTTTGGGTTTTAGGGTCAAAGCCGCAGGTGTCGATGAGCCGGATTGTAACGCCGTGGAGCGTTGTGGTGGCGTCAAGGTAGTCGCGGGTTGTGCCGGGAATGGGGCTGATGATTGCCCGTTCGGCACCGAGGAGGCGATTGAACAGGCTCGATTTGCCAACATTGGGTCGGCCGATAATTGTGACCCGCGCCGGTTCCAAGAGGAAACGGTTCTGTTCGGCCTGTTGGAGCGCCCGGTTGAGCCGGTTGATGAGTTCTCTTGTTTGTTTGTTGAGCTGGGCGGTGTTGACTTGTTCTTGTTCGTCAAATCCGAGGAGGTATTCGGTAAAGGAGTAGAGTTGGCGTAATTTTGCGCCGAGTTGATTGACAAACCGGCTGGTCGCACCCTGATAGGCGGTGATAAGGGAGCGGTGTGCCTGAAGGTTGTTGGCGTAGACAAGCGCGCCGAGCGCCTCAGCCCGGGAAAGGGTGAGTTTGCCGTTGAGGACGGCGCGGCGGGTGAACTCACCCGGTTCGGCAGTGCGACAGCCGTAGCGTTGGCACAGGCTGACAATGAGGTCAACAATCAAGGGGCTGCCATGGCAGGAGATTTCGGCAAGGTCCTCGCCGGTGTAGGAGCGCGGTCCGGGGAATAAGGTTATCACCACCTGGTCCACCGGCTGTTTTTTTTCGTCTTTGAGCCAGGTGACTTTTACAATCGGGGTGTGCCCTTTTTTGAGGGGAAAGTCGGGTACGAGACGGCGCAGTACCGAACGGGTTCTGGGTCCTGATATCCGAACGACCGCAAGGGCACTGACCCCAGCGGGGGTTGCCGGTGCAACAATGGTGTCAGGCGGCATCCGATGGTCGTGGTCCGGTATCGATTGGGGCAATAATGACATTGCGCCGCGGTCCTGTGCCCACGGCATAGATTCGGACACCGGGCATCTCTTTTAGCGCCTCCTGCACTACCACCATCTCCTTTTCGGTAAGGAGGTCCAGCGCCATCTCCCGGCCGGTTTCGGAAACAATCTTGGCAACCGCCAGCGCCTTTTTGCGCAGGAAGTTGTCACGGCGCTGGCGATAACCGGCAACATCAACGAGGATTGGCGCAACATCAGGGAACTCGCGGCGGACAATGGTGCGCACCAGGTGCTGGAGCGCCTTGAGGTTTGAACCCCGGCGGCCGATGAGGATCGCACTCGCCCGTTTGGTTTTGATGTTTGCCAGATAGCCGCGGGCGTCCTGGGTCACTTCAACATTGGCCCGCACGCCGAGATAGTTGATAAGTGTTTGCACAACTTGAGCAATCCGCTCCATTTCAGCGGACTTGGTCGTTTCGGTGTTGGTTAACTCACCCCCAGACTCGGGGACTTTTTGATTTTCTGCCATAAAGCACCTCCTTTGGTTGCGATTAAACTCTCCAGAATCGAGAGGATATTATAGACAAACCAGTACAATTGCAGACCGCTGGAAAGGTTGAGGAAAATTGCGGTGATGAAGACCGGAAAGATAATGGTCATCGCCCAGTTGCGTTTGTCGGTTGAGGTCATAAGGTTCTGGGCAATGAATGAAATTCCCATAAGGATGGGCAAAAGACCGATAGCAAACCCGCCGATGAGCGGTACGCCCTTGGGGATGTGACCGAAAAGGGTGTCGGGCTGGGACAGGTCTTTGAGCCAGAGAAGGAAATTAGCGCCGCGCAGTTCGATGAAGTTGCGCAGGACGGCGTAAAGGGCAAAGAACACCGGCATCTGGACAAGGAGCGGTAAGCAACCGGAGAGCGGGTTCACCTTGTAAATTTGGTAAAGGCGCATCGTCTCCTGGTTGAGCATTTGGGGGTCGTCTTTGTACTTCTTTTTCAGTTCCTCAATCTTGGGCTGGAGAAGTTGTAACCGGCGCATCTGTCTTATCTGGGTGCTGGACAGGGGGTAGAAAATCGCCTTCATCAGAAAGGAGAACAGGACAATTGCCCAGCCCCAGTTGCGCACCAGGTTGTAGAACAGGCGCAGGATGTAAAGGATGGCAAGGGCAATTGGTTTGAGCCAGCCTAAACTGACAACATTTTCAAACCCGAGACGAAAGGAGCGGAGCCGGTTGTATTCGATTGGCCCGGCATAGACGAGGAAGTTTGCGCTGTTAGGAGTTTTTACGGAAGCACTAAACCCGATTCGGTTGTCGGCGAGCGGTTCTGCCCGGACCGAATCAAATTTGCCGGTCTGGTTTACCAGGGCAAGGAAGAAGTATTTTGACTTCAAGCCGACCCAGTCGGCGCTATTAACAAACGGTTTTTTGCGCAGGCTGGCGGTTGCAATCTGACTTACCCTGCCTTCGGTGTGGGCGTAGAAGTGGAAGTTGGCGAGGTCCTCTTTGCTCTCCTTCTCGGTTGTCGGAATGCCTGCTTGGGCATCAAAGGTCAGAGTGCTGGGGAAAGATAGCCCGGCAAAGTTGACCGTGAGTGTGTAATCTTTTCCCAGTACCCAGGTCTTTTTTAGTTGACCCTGAGGCAGGTTGTAGATAAAGGTAACTGCGGATTCGGTCTGGGTGACGGTTGCCGGTAGATTCAGAAGTTCGGTATTGGCGAGCAGGGTGCTGTTTTCCGGTACCAGTTGCACCTGGTAATGTTTCAAATAGCACGATTTGATGCCGCCGCCCTGGCTGGTTAACGCCAACTTTAACAATTGGTTTTCCAGCACGATGGTGGTTTCCGGGACCAGAGGTTGAACTGTAGGTTGTGGGGTGAGGGCGACCGTTTCCTGGGGCGCAGGCGCGGCAGGTGTCGGGAGGGTGTCGGGCACAGGCAGTGGCCTTGGTTTTCGGGGCAGAATCATCGGATAGAGGATGAGAATTAGCACGATGATGACAAAACCGATTAACATTCGCAGGTTGTCGCTCATTTTTTTACTCCTTTTAATTGTGATTTTTCAGGCACCGGGTCGTAGCCTCCGGCGGAAAAGGGGTGGCAGCGTAACAGACGCCGGACGGTAAGCAGAATGCCAGTGCCGATGCCGTGTTTGTCGAGCGCCTGAAGGGCGTAATGGGAGCAGCTGGGGGTGAATCGACAGGAGTTGGGCAGAACGGTGCCCAAGGTCAATTGGTAGAGCCGGATTAGCAGTTTAAGCAGGGTTTTGAGCATTGCCGCTTCCTTGTTTGTAAACAGCCGGTTTTGTTGAACTAATGGCGCTTGGACACCAATGGGCACCATCCCTTTTGTCCTTTCCGATTAAAGGAGGGGAAAGGGTTTTATTAGGAGAAGAAAGGTTAGCGGCGCGGGCAAGGTGTTGGAGTTCGTTTTTTAACTGCTCGAAGGTTAGTTGAACCGCATTGGGTCGAGCCTGAATGAGATAGTCAAACCCAGGAGAGAACCAGTTTTTGTTACGGCGAAAGATTTCCCGGAGCCGGCGCTTGAGTCGGTTTCGGACTACCGCACCCTTGATTTTTTTGCTTAAATGGATTGCAATTCGGCGGGGCGGGGTAGATTCCTGGTTGTGTTCAGGCTGTTGATGGAAAGAGAGGATAAGGGCATTGCCGTTTACCCTTTTGCCGGAGCGGACAAGCACCGCGAGTTGCCGGCGACCCCGGACAATCTCCTCTCGTTTCAGGCTCTCGCGCATAGATCGGAATGTGCCTTGCGGGCACCGTTCGACTCATACGGTCAGACGACGACGGCCTTTACGCCGACGATTGCTGAGCACCCGTCTGCCACCGACTTTCCTCATCCGGGCGCGAAAGCCATGGGTGCGTTTGCGATGAATCTTTGACGGTTGATAAGTTCTTTTTGGCATAGTTTGTCCTTTAGCGGATTATAAGTAAGTTTTGAGTTGAGTCAAGTTAAGGAGAGGAGGGTACACCGTTACCGGATTAGACATCTTTCTTGACGCTTGGATTTCCATCGGTAAACTGGATTTTGTGAACAGGGTTTATAGCAAATTTGTTTTGCTCGTCGGTTTGATTTTTCCCGTGTCCTGCGGCGCGCTGCCTCAGGCACCGGTTGAAGGGCAAATGGTCTCCCGGACTGCGGTCCAAGAGGATGTTAGCCGTTCCCGGGTTAATGCGATTGTTCTTGCCGCCCAAAATGTAAGTCCGGCGGTGGTTTCGGTCGTAGTGACTCAGACCCGGGTGGTGAGTTATGAGCCTTTTGGCATCTTTGGATTTGACGACTTCTTCCGGGACTTTTTCCCCCGCCACACATTCCGGCAGGAGATTAAATCGATGGGCTCGGGAGTGATTGTTGACCAGCGCGGGTACATTGTGACCAATGCCCATGTGGTTAACAACGCTACCCGGATTAAGGTAACGCTGCCGGACAATCGCAGTTTTGAGGCCGAACTGGTGGCGGTGGATTTGGACCGGGACCTGGCACTCTTGAAGATTCCCGGGGGAAATTTGCCGGTTGCGACGCTCGGCAACTCTGATGACCTGATGATTGGCGAATGGGCGATTGCGATTGGTAACCCGTTTGGGTTTCTGATGGAGGACGCCCAGCCGACCGTTACGGTGGGCGTGATATCGGCGTTGCACCGCGACATTAAGTCGGGCCGGGGCAATGCGGTTTATACCGATATGATTCAGACCGATGCTGCAATCAACCCCGGCAATTCCGGAGGCCCGCTGGTCAATGCGCTGGGCGAGGTTATCGGGATTAACACTTTTATCTTCTCTCATGCCGGTGGTTCAGAAGGGGTCGGCTTTGCCCGACCGATAAATGAGGTAAAACGGTTTATCGATGAGGCGCTGGGTCAGGCATCAAGCGATTACGAAAAGTTTGCCACGAGGATTGGGGCGGTGGTTGCGGATATCAATCCGGCGCTGCGGACGAGATTCGGCATCGCCCATAAGAAAGGGGTGGTGGTGGTAGAGGTGAAGAGTAACAGTATCGCGGAGAAAATCGGTTTGATGCCGGGTGATGTGATTCTTTTAAGCAACGGCAAGGTGGTTGATGGTGCGCGTAGTTGGAAGGAGCGTATCGACCGACAGGGGCGTTTTATCGACCTGGTAATTGACCGCCAGGGTGAGCAGTTAAGGGTTCTGTACCAGTGGTAATGAGTTTGAGATATACAACCCCGGAAATGGCACAACTCTGGAGCGAAGAGGCAAAATTTGGTTCCTGGCTTGAGGTTGAGAAGGCGGTGGCAACCGTTCAGGCAGAGATGGGGATTATCCCGAAGGAGGCGGCGCGCGCCATCCAGCGTGCCAGTTTTAAGGTCAAGGAGATTGAGCGGTTTGAAAAAATCACCAATCACGATGTGATTGCCTTTACCCGCAGTGTTGCCCGAACTATTGGTGAGTGGGGTAGGTTTGTTCATTATGGGCTGACTTCTTATGATGTTGTTGATACGGCGCTGGCGTTGCGTTGCGTTCGTGCCTGGGAGGTTGTCATAACAGCGCTTGAAGAGTTAAAGGCGACCGTTGTCCGGTTGGTGATTGAGTATCAGGATACGCCGATGATAGGCAGGACGCATGGCGTCCATGCCGAGCCGATTACCTTCGGCTTAAAATGCCTTTCCTGGCTGGCAGAGGTTGTGCGGGGGATTGAGCGGGCACGCCGGGCAAAGGAGGATATTGGTCACGGAAAGATTTCCGGGGTTGTGGGTGCCTATACGATACTACCCCCTGAAGTGGAAAGAGCGGTGCTTAAGCGTCTGGGTTTGAAGGTGGAGCCGGTTTCGACGCAGGTTATTCCCCGGGACCGACACGCAGCAACCCTGCTGACCATCGCGCTGATTGCCGGTGGCCTGGAACGCATCGCAACCGAAATAAGAAATCTGCAGCGGACCGAAATCGGTGAACTGGGAGAACCGTTTGGCAAAGGACAGGCGGGCTCATCCGCGATGCCTCATAAGAAGAACCCGATTGTCTGCGAGCGGGTCTGCTCTCTGGTCCGGGTGATTCGCGGCTATGCACTGGTGTCGCTCGAGAACATCGCCCTGTGGCATGAACGGGACCTGACCAATTCTGCGGCCGAGCGCATCGTTATTCCTGAAGGGTTCATATTGCTGCATTACTGCCTGCGCCAGATGAACAAGGTGCTCGCCGGACTAGTGGTCGATAAGGAGAAGATGAAAAGAAATTTGCTTTTATCCGGGGAGACATTTTACTCCCAGTCTTTGCTTTCAGCACTGGTGGAAAAGGGGATGAGCCGCACCCGTGCGTACCGGCTGGTTCAAAAACTTGCCTTTGAGGCAACAGCACGGGGCGAAAGGTTTCCCGAGCGGGCGCGGCAGAACCGACAGGTGCAGAGGTTATTGAGTCCGAAAGAGCTTAACCGGGTGTTTGACATCAAGCAACTTTTGAAGAATGTTAAGGCGGTTTACCGACGAGTTGGGCTTTTGCCGGGCAGAGTGGCAAAAAGTCAGGGGTAAAATTGAGCCTTCTCCTCATTGTCGGGTATGGTTTTAATTGACGGCTCACGGCTGATAATTGAGTCGCTGGCTCGGGCTGGTGCCGATGTGTTTGTCGGTTATCCAATTACCCCGGCAAATCTTCTTTACCGCTACGCGATTATGCGGTTTCCGGCGGCGCTCAGCGCGCCTGATGAAATCACCACGATGCAGTGGTTGTGCGGTTTTTCTGCGACCGGACTGCTGCCGGTGACGGCAACATCATTCCCCGGTTTTGCCCTGATGCTCGAGTCGATCAATATGGCGTATATGATGGAGTTGCCAGTAGTCGTGGTACTTGCCCAGCGGCTTGGTCCAGCAACCGGTTCAGCAACTGCGGGCGCGGATGGCGACCTTTTACTTTTAAGGGGAACGATTTCCGGAGGACATCCTCTGCCCGTGCTTGCTGTCAACAAACTGGAGGATTGCTGGACGCTGCCACCGCTGGCGCTGGAGACCGCGGCGATGTTGCGCACGCCGGTTGTGCTCCTGACTTCGAAGGAGATGGTTATGACTCAGTTCAGTTTTGAACTGGAAAAACTGCCTGAGGTCAAGCCGGTAAGCCGTCGCGGATGTTTTTGTGATGGCCAGTACGAACCTTATGCTCCAGGCGATGACTTGGTGCCCGATTTTTTGCCCGTCGGGAACAGCCGGTACCAGGTTCGACTTAACGCCTCAACCCATAATTGGCAGGGTATCATTCAACACCTTTCCGCCGAAGGGCTGGAGAACACCGCCCGACTGGAGAGAAAAATTACCTTGAACCTGGGCCGCTACACCAGATATCAACTTGACGAGGAGAACGGAGCGGACACCCTGATTGTTGCCTGGGGTAATGCGGCGCTTGCCGCCCAAGAGGCGCTGGAAATGTTGCGTCTGAGAGGGGAAAAAGTTTCGCTTTTGCTTCCCAACACCCTGCTTCCGGTACCCGCTGAATATCCTGCCATTATATCCCGTTATCGTTGGGTGTTTGTTGTGGAGGAGAATCTGTCGGGTCATTTTCGGTTTGTGCTGTTTGGCACGCAAGGACGCAACGGTGTGGTGGGCGTAAACTCACTCGGAAAGATGATTACTCCCGAGGAGATTGTCGCGAAGGTGATGGGAAAAAATGGCTGAGTCACCATTTTTATCGGCAAAAACGCTGCCGTTTTGTCCCGGTTGCTCGCACCATCTTGTGGTGCGCCACACCGCCACGGCGCTAGCGCAACTCGGTTTGAAACCGCTGGAGGTGGTTCTGGTAACCGACATCGGTTGTCACGGCGTTGTTGACCCGTATTTTCGCACCCACACGGTCCACGGTTTACACGGCCGATCTTCAGCGCTTGGGGCAGGAATTGCGGCGGCGCGGAAAGGGGGCAAGGTTATTGTTTACCTTGGTGATGGGGGGGCTTCAATCGGACTTCAGCATCTGATTGAGTGCGCCCGGATGAACTTCCCGCTTACGGTTCTGGTGTTGAACAATATGCTCTATGGAATGACGGGCGGTCAGCCAAGTTCTCTTACCCCCTGCGGATTCCGAACCCCATTGCGGCCCGAGGGCAAATTAGAGCCCCATTACGACCTATGCCGGATAGTTCACAGCGCGGGTGCCGAATATGTGAGCCGGGTCAATGGGACTGGGGATTTTTCCGCGGCGCTTGTCGAGGCGTTTGGAATACCCGGGTTTTCTCTTGTCGAGGTGGTGGAGACCTGTACGAGTTACGGGTTAAAGTTCAATCCCGGGCAGAAGACCGGTGAGATTGCGCACAACGCCGGATTGGAGTTTGGCGTGTGGCGCAACCCGGGGAAGCCCGTGTTCCGGTTGTCTTTGAATACCAACCGAAGTTCACTTTTTAAAGAAAGTTCCATTGCCGTACATTGGACGGCAAAACTGCAAAATCGGGTGAGTATTTTGGTGGGAGGTTCAGCAGGGGGCCGGGTTCAGCAAGCCGCTGAGATGCTGGCAAGAGCCTCAATTGCCAGTGGTCTTTATGCAACCAAAAAGGGGACCTATCCAGTTACGGTGGGTACAGGTTACTCAATTGCCGAGCTGATTCTTGCCCGACAGCCAATAAGGTATTCGGGTATTGAGGTTCCAGATGTGGCGGTGATTGTTTCTCCGGATGGTCTTTCCTATTCAGAAAGGTTGTTGGGCGAAATGAAGGGGGGGCTGTTGCTCATCGATGAGGCGCTTACTTCACCGTCAACCGGGGCAAAGGTGGTAACACAGCCTTTTGTTAAAACCGCCGGAGCCAAAAATGCCGCACTGTTAGCACTGCTTTACCTTTTGAAAATTACGGATACAGTTCCGGTCCCGGCGCTTTTAAACGAAATTAAGGTGGCAATCCGGGAAGGACCAGAAGCCGCCTCCCGGTTTGAGAAACAGTTAGGACAATTAGAGGGTTGGTCGGACAGTAATGAGGTGGCAAAAGAAAGGGATTAACAGGTTATTTTAAAATCAGGAGTTAATTTTAAGGAGGCATAATGATTGACTTCACACTGACTGAAGAACAACAGGCGGTTGCGAACCTGGCCCGCAACTGGGCGCAAAAAGAGGTACGCCCGAACATCAAAGAGTGGGACGTCCGGCATGAGTTTAACCGCGACATCAAGCGTCAGATGACAGAACTGGGACTGCTGGGTTTGACCATTCCCTCCCGTTACGGCGGTACCGGGCAGGACTACATTGCCCTCGGGCTTGCCTGTGAGGAACTGGAGTACGTAGACACTTCTTTACGAGTGATTCTCTCGGTGCACATCGGTTTGACATCACTTACAATTCTTACCTGGGGCAGTGAGGAGCAAAAGCAGCGGTTTCTCACCCCTTTGGCAAAAGGGGAAAGGTTTGGAGCTTTTGGTCTCACTGAACCGGGCGCTGGTTCCGATGTGGTAGGGTTGAAAAGCTGGGCGCGCAAGGAGGGGAATCGTTACATCATCAATGGCGAGAAGACCTGGATTTCGCTTGCCGATGTTGCCGATACATTTCTCGTCTTCGCCTGGACTGACCTCGAGAAGCAAAAACGCCGCGACCACTCGGGTATCTCGTGCTTTATTCTTGAACGGGGAATGGCGGGGTTGACAACTTCGACGATTAAGGGGAAACTGGGAGTGCGTGCGGGCAATACCGGTTCAATTGCGATGATGGATGTCGCGGTGCCGGAGGAGAATATGCTCGGTCAGCCGAACGAAGGGTTTAAAATTGCGATGTTTGCGCTGGACCAGGGTCGCTACACCGTTGGTGCCGGTGCCACCGGTTTAATCCGTGCCTGTCTTGACGCTTCCGTTGATTATGCCAAGACCCGGTACACATTTGGCAAACCGCTGGCCGAGCACCAGTTGGTGAAGGAGATGATTGCCGAGATGGCGCTGGATTACGAAATCGCCCGTTTGCTCTACTTGAAAGCCGGCTGGGTGAAGAATCAGGGACGAACCGGGACAAGAGAGACTTCGGCGGCGAAGTTTTACGCCTGCGCCGCTTCCGAAAAAGCGGCAAGTAATGCGGTGCAGATTTTCGGTGCCTACGGGTTTTCGGATGAGTATCCAGTGGAGCGTTTTTACCGGAACGCCAAAGGCGCCCAGATTTACGAAGGGACACGGGAGATTCACAAACTGCTTCAGGCTGACTACGCCTTGGGGCTTCGGGTTGACAAACCGTTGCGTTGCCCGTTACCCCGGCCCGAAGTTTAAGAGGAGGAGTAAATGCCAATTGTATTTCTCAAATCAGGGGGAAGCGCGGTCTGCGGTGGCTACACCGTTAAAGAAGGTGTGGTGAAGATGGTCGATGTAACATTTAAGGACGCCGGTCTGCCGGAGGGCAAGGAGAAGCAGCCCGAGGCGATTGTTTCCCTTGCCAATGTGCTTTACATAATTCCCGGTCAATAACCGCATTTCTGCTTGAATCGCGTCCTGGTTCGGAAGTTTGTCGCGCTGGAGCAGGCGGTCGCCGAGGTTTTTGACTTTCTCGGGTTTGATTTCGCCGGGTAAAAGGTTTGGGTTAAGCCCAATCTCCTGGCGCCCCATCCACCTGAGCGCAGTGTAACCACAAATCCCGAGCTTATCCGGTTGGTAGTTTCGGCGCTTAAACGCCGGGGCGCAAGCCAAATCTGGGTTGGGGATAACCCGGCCGGGGTGCATAAAACGCCACTTGAGCAGTATTTGAAACCAACCGGTGTTGTTGAGGCGGCAGAAGGACATTTTGTCAATCCAGGGTTGGAGGTGTTCAATCTGTCGCTAAGGTCGCGCTTCGTCCCGGAGATTCCGGTATCAGGTTTGGTGCAAAAGGCGGATGTGATTTTAAATTTGCCCGTTTTCAAAACTCACGGGTTAACGGTAATAACCGGGGCGGTCAAGAACATCTTCGGTATCATTCCGGGCGGACACAAAACCTATCTCCACTCAGTGGCGAGGAATGGACGGGAGTTTGCGGAACTGCTTGTCGACATCTACCAGGCGGTGCCGATTCCGATTTTAAACATTATGGACGGAATTAGGGGAATGGATGGACCAAATGGCCCCAGTGGCGGGCGAGTGCTGAAACTCGGAATGGTTATTGCAAGTAGAAACGCCGTTGCGCTGGATGCGGTGATGGTGCTCCTTGCGGGCGGTAAACCGGAGCGGATACCGCTCTTGCAAATCGCTACCGAGCGGGGTTTAAGCCCGATAGGACGGGAGGAGATTGAGATTATCGGTGATTTCCAGCCGATAAGAGGGTTTCGCTTGCCGCCGGTTGAACTCGCTTCCGCGGTCAGTAAGGTAAGCACCCTGATATACCCGCTTTTGCGCCGGACTCCCCATCTGAACCGACGCCGGTGTATTCGGTGCGGTGAATGTGCGCTCAACTGTCCGGTTAAGGCGATCAACCTTGCTCCTTATCCGGTGGTAAATCGTAAGAAATGTATCGCCTGTTTTTGCTGTGCGGAAATTTGTCCGGTGCAGGCGATGACCATCGCCTCTTTACCGAAGAGTTTACTGTTGCGTGTTCTCAGGGCGCGCGTGTCAGGCGCTCGTAACGAGGAAAAGGAAAGTTAACGCCGCTTCAGCCTTTTACGCCGCGCCTTTTTCCATTCTTCGTCTTCAATTTTCTGTCTTAGTTCCCGGATTCGATCACGCAGTTTTGCTGCCTTCTCGAACTCCAGCGCCTGTGCCGCCGAGGTCATCTCTTTTTCCAGTTGTGCGAGCAGCTCGAGCGGGTTTTTTCCTTCGGCAACGAGCCACTTTTCTTCCTCAAGAAGTTCGGTTTCCTGTTTAGCGTCAGCAACTGCGGTGGTTTCCCGGACCTCTGCCGCGGTCTTTTCGATTGAGCGCGGCACGATTCCGTGGAGGTTGTTGAACTCAATCTGCTTTTGCCGACGGCGCTCGGTTTCGGCGAGGGCGTTGCGTATTGATCGGGTGAGGTTATCGGCATAGAGGATAACTTCGCCCCGGACATTGCGCGCCGCCCGGCCCGCAGTTTGAATCAGGGAGCGGGCGTCGCGGAGAAAACCTTCTTTGTCGGCGTCAAGTACAGCAACGAGGGACACCTCAGGCAAATCCAGTCCTTCGCGTAATAGGTTGATGCCAATTAGAACATCAAACTCACCAAGACGCAAACGACGGAGAATGTCAACTCGTTCTATGGGCTCAATTTCCGAATGAAGATAACGGACCCGAATGCCCATTTCGGTTAGGTAGTCGGCAAGGTCTTCCGCCATTCTTTTGGTTAAAGTGGTGACGAGAACTCTTTCGCGCCGGCCAACCCGAATGCGGATTTCGTTAATCAGGTCGTCAATCTGGTTTTGGGTTGGTTTGACCGTTAATTTCGGGTCTACCAGTCCGGTGGGCCGGACAATAAGTTCAGCGACCCGATTCTGACTTATGGTGAGTTCGTAGTCGCCCGGCGTTGCGGAGGTGAAGACCACCTGATTGATTAGTTGCTCAAATTCGTCGAACCTTAATGGCCGGTTGTCAAGACAGGAAGGGAGGCGAAATCCGTAATCGACCAGAACCTGCTTACGGGCGCGGTCGCCGTTGAACATCCCCTTAATCTGGGGAACCGTTACATGGGATTCGTCAATGAACATTAGGTAGTCGGCGGGAAAGTAGTCAAGGAGACAGTAGGGCCTGGCACCCGGTGGTTTACCTAAAAAGTGACGCGAGTAGTTTTCAATCCCCGGACAGTAGCCAAACTCTTTTATCATCTCAAGGTCAAACTTTGTGCGGGTCTTCAAGCGTTGCGCCTCAAGTAGTTTGCCCTGGGCTTCCAGTTCCGCAACTCGCTGCTGCATCTCTTCTTCAATAGATTTTAGTGCCCGCTCAACCCGTTGCTCTCCGGTGACGAAGTGCCTTGCAGGGTAGATTACGACTCGTTCCCGGCGTTCGATTAAGTCCCCGGTGAGGATGTCGAAGATGGTCAGCCGAGCAACTCGGTCGCCATCAAACTCGCACCGGACTCCGTAGTCGCGATGCGAGGAGTGGATTTCAACGACATCCCCCCGGACGCGAAAGGTGGACCTTTTTAATTCAAAGTCGTTGCGAGTGTACTGGAGTTTGACCAGGTGTTCCAAAAGGTCTTCTCGGCTTAACTCACGGTTGAGTTCGATTGGGAAAAGGGCCTCTTTGAACTCCCAAGGCTCACCGAGGTTGTAGATGCAGGAGACCGATGCGACAATAATGGCATCGCGCCGTTCGATTAAACTGGAGGTGGCCCGGAGTCGTAACCTTTCAATTTCTTCGTTGATGGATGCGTCTTTTTCTATGTAAAGGTCGTGTTCTGGGACATAGGCTTCGGGTTGATAGTAGTCGTAATAGGAGATAAAGTACTCTACCGCATTTTCCGGAAAGAACTGTTTGAATTCGCCATAGAGCTGGGCGGCAAGGGTTTTATTGTGGGAAATAACGATGGTGGGCCGGTTGAGCCGGGCGATACAGTTTGCCATCACGAATGTTTTGCCCGAGCCGGTTACCCCTAAAAGGGTGGAGAAGCGGGCGCCGGTTTCGATGAACCGGACAAGCCGTTCGATTGCTTCTGGCTGGTCACCGGCGGGTTTGAATGGTGCCCGGAGTTTGAAACCCTTGCTCATAGATACATTTTATTGGTAAGCAATTTTCGGTCAAGTAGGCTGATTAGAGAAAAAGAGATGACAGGTTTATTGGTATTACACTTGACTTAAGTTGGTTTTGGTTTATGCTGAACCAGTATGAGGAATTTTGTTTTGGTTTTATGGGCGGTTTTGGTTTTGCCGGCGAACGGGGTGATTTATCATATCGACCAGCCGGTGCCGATTTCTCTCGCTCATGGCGAGTATTATGTCGGGCTCCGCATGTGGGGCGAAGGCGGAATACTGGCGCGCTTTGGCATCGGGCTTTTTGACCGATTAACGATGGGGATGTCCTACAGTGTGAATAGGCTGATTGGCAGTGGGACGCCAGAGATGGCGCGCGCGAGACCGGAACTTATGGCACGGTTCGCAATTCTGAAGGAAATGGGATATGTTCCCGACCTAACGGTGGGGTTTGAGAGTCAGGGGTACGATTACTGTAACGGCGAGCGGTTTACGGTGAAAGAAAAAGGGGTATATCTGGCGTTGGGAAAGACGATAGATGGGAGCCGAACTTACTGCGAACTGGGTGTGAACTGGTGGCAGGGGTTTAACGGTTTTTTAGTTGTCAATCAGTTACTGCCCGGAAATGTTGAAGCGGCGGTGGAGTTTGACCCGGCATTAAATGACCTGCCAGCTGGAAGCCAATGGCGCGGGGGGTGGCTGAATGCAGGGATTGCCTGGACATTTCAGGAGCGGGTTCGGCTTGGCTTTGCCCTACGCGATATTCTGGGCAATAATCAACAAACCCGACTTAACCGGGTTTTTTGGGTGTCGATTCAGGAGCATTTTTAAGGAGGCAGGATGGATACCAATAGCCTGAAAAGTTTTCTCAAAGGTATTGAGGGGTTTGAACGTCTGGAGGAGGGGGAACTGGAACAGGTGGTACGCATCGCCCGCGTAGGTTCGGTTAAAGCGGGAGAGGCGATTGATGTCCAGGGGGCGCCGGCGGATAAGTTTTATATTCTAATTTCGGGGCGACTGGCGGTTGTTCTGACACTGGATTTCGGGGTGGCTCACCAGACCTATCAGTTGACGACACTGGGACCGGGGCAGATGTTTGCCTGGTCGGGATTGGTTGGAAACCCCTATTACACCGCCGGCAGTCGGGCGATTACCGATTGCAGTTATCTGGAGTTTGATGTAAAGGAGCTGGAGCGTTTGTTTGAGGAGGACCCAAGGTTGGGCTATGTGCTGATGCGGCTGGTGGCGCGGACGATTGCGTCGCGGTTGCGCCATATGCAGTTACAACTGGCACAGATGTACGCGCTGCGGGAGTCGGTGGAGTGAAGGGAAAGGGGTTTGTTGTTGCAATCGATGGACCGGCGGGGTCTGGAAAGTCAACAACGGCGCGGTTGTGTGCGCAAAGGCTGGGCTTTTTTTATCTCGATACCGGGGCGATGTATCGGGCGATAACTTTGAAGGTGCTGAAAAGTGGAGTTGACATCAAAAATGGGCGGGCGTTGAAGCGGTTGCTTAATTCAACGAAGGTAGATGTGGTATGGTGCAGAGGTAAATTGCAGGTGAAGCTGGACGGGCGGGATGTGAGTGAGTCGATAAGGAGCCCGGAAGTGAGCGGGCTGGTATCCGAGGTGAGCGCGATTAAGGCGGTACGGGAAAGGATGGTTGAGGAGCAGCGCCGCCTGGCAAAGGGTACGAATGTGGTGTGTGAAGGGCGGGATATCGGCAGCGTTGTTTTCCCCGAGGCGCAGTTAAAGGTTTTTCTTGATTGTGACCTTGAGGAACGGGTAAAACGGCGGAAAAAAGAACTCAATGGAGGCGGACGCACAAGAATCGGGATGGGTGTGGTAAAGAACAACCTCCTGAAAAGGGACCGGATTGATTCGCAGCGGCGCATTTCTCCTTTACGCCGGGTACCGGAGGCGATTTTGATTGACACCACTCATTTGACAGTTGAAGAGCAGGTGGCGGTGGTTTGTGCGCTGGCACAGCAGCGCCTGGCAGGAAGGTGATGAGGCTGCGGTGGTGGTTGACATGGATCTTGACTTATCCTTTAGCAAAGGTTTTTCTGGGGTTGCGGGTTTCGGGACGGAAGCATCTGGTTTCAGGCGGGCAGATTATAGCGGCAAATCACACATCTAACTTTGACCCATTGATTCTGGGTTGGGCTGCGGCACGCGAGGTTTATTTTCTTGCTAAGGAGGAACTTTTTCGGTATCGACCTTTTGCCTGGTTAATTAGGAGTTGGAATGCGCTGCCGGTTGGTCGCGGCGGAGTGGATATGAAGGCGATAAGGTGCTGCGGGGCGGTTTTACGGCGGAATCGGACACTGGTTTTGTTTCCTGAGGGAACGCGAAGTAGAACCGGCGAAATTGGAGAGTTTAAACACGGGGTCGGGATGCTGTCGGTTGTTTATCGGGTGCCCGTTGTACCAGCCCGAATTTCCGGCGTGACGCGGTCAATCGTCAGTTATTGGTTTGACCGGGATTTTGTAAGGGCCGGGTTAAGGACGAAGCCCAATCGGCGCGGGTTAATAGAGGTACGGTTTGGTCCACCCATTTACCCGCATAGTTACGAGGTAAATCGAACCGGTTATGAACTCCTCACCGCCGAACTTTTTAGACGGATCCAGGCGTTAGGAGAAAGTTAGCCTTTATGCCCAGGGTGATAGTTGCAAAACCAACCGGATTTTGTTTTGGAGTTGAGAGAGCGGTTACACTGGCAAGAGAGGGATTGAAACGGTTCGGGAAGGTTTATACATTCGGGCAATTGGTTCACAATCCGCAAGTACTGGATGAACTGTCCCGGGCCGGAATAAAGGCGGTGCGTAAACTTGATGAGGTACGGGATGGGGCACTGGTGATCAGGGCACATGGTTGTCCACCCGAAGTTTTTAAAGAGTGTGAAAAAAGAGGAATTGAGGTGATTGATGCCACCTGTCCTTATGTGCGCCGGGTTCAGGAGGTCGCTCGGCGGCTTGCAGCAGAAGGTTATCAGGTTGTTGTCGTTGGCGAAAGAAATCATCCTGAAGTCAGGGCGATTCTTGCTGCTGCGGGTGAGGGGGCAAGGGTGTTTTCACCCCGAATTAAATTAGCGGGCAAGGTGGGAATTGTGGCACAGACAACAGTCGGCCGGGAGCGGCTGAAAGAAGCAGTTGCCAATTCCCTTAATTTTCGCTATAATGAAATCCGGGTTTTCGACACCGTCTGCGCCGAAGTTGTAGCACGGCAGGAAGCGGTTTTACGGATGGCAAAGCGGGTTGATGCGATTGTTGTGGTAGGAGGAAAAAATAGTGCCAATACCCGGCGTCTTGCAGAGATTGCCCGGTCAACTAGGAAACCGGTGGTCCATTTAACCGGTGCGTCGGGGTTGAATTTAAGGCGCTGGGGTCGATTTAAGGTAATCGGAATCGTGGCGGGTGCATCGACTCCGGCCAGAGTGGTGGAAGAAATTGCCCGAACAGTTAGAAATTCTGGTTGTGATAAACAACCAAGTTTAAGGAGGTCTGATAGTAATGAGTGAAGGTCTTAATAAGAGCAGTGAATCACGGATAGCATCGGGAGATGTTTACGCCGATTGTTTCCCGTGTTATCGGGAGGGTGAGATTGTTACCGGCACGATCATTAAGAGGTTACCCAACGCGGTGCTGGTAGATATCGGTCTGAAGGCAGAAGGTATTTTGCCGATTGATGAGTTCCGGAACCCTGAGGAAGCGGTTGAGGGACGACAGGTGCAGGTGTATATTGACGCTCTGGAGGATAAGGAGGGTTTTCCAGTTATCTCCAAGAAAAAGGCGGATTTTCAGCTGGCATGGGAGACGATCAAGCAGAAGTCAGAGCAGGGTGAGCCGGTTGATGCGGTGGTTTTGCGCCGGGTGAAGGGTGGACTGGCGGTTGATGTTTTAGGACTGGACGCCTTTTTACCTGGTTCCCAGGTTGATATGCGGCCGGTGGCAAATCTTGATGCTCTGGTGGGCAAAATGTTTGAGGTGAAGATTCTGTCGGTCAACTGGCACAAGAAAAATATCGTTGTATCGCGGCGGGCGCTGCTTGAGGAACGGCAGACGGCGCTGCGTCAGGAGTTGCTGTCCAAACTAAATGTCGGCGATGTGATTGAGGGAACGGTTAAGACGATAACGGAGTTTGGGGCGTTTATCGATATCGGCGGTGTTGATGCCCTGCTCCACATCTCAGACTTAGCATGGGTTAAGGTTGTTCATCCCAGTGAGGTGGTCCAGGTGGGCGATAGGTTGAAGGTGAAGGTGCTTTCAGCCGATATGAACACGGGTCGGATTACGGTGGGGTTGAAGCAGTTGACACCACATCCTTGGGAGAAGGTCGAGGAGAAGTATCAGATTGGTTCCCGGGTGAAAGGTCGCGTGACAACTCTGGCGGAATACGGTGCTTTTGTGGAACTGGAAAAGGGTATTGAAGGGCTAATTCATATTTCGGAAATGTCCTGGACGAAGACGGTTCACCATCCGGCACAGATTCTTTCAGTTGACCAGGAGGTGGAGGCGGTTGTTTTGAATATTGACAAGGAGAATCGCCGGATTTCACTGGGTTTGAAGCAGACGATGCCCGATCCCTGGTCGTTGATTGAGGAACGGTATCAGGTGGGGCAGCGGGTTACGGGCAAGGTGAAGGCGTTAAAGGATTTTGGGGCGTTTGTTGAACTGGAGGAGGGTATTGAAGGCTTGATTCATAATGGCGACCTATCCTGGACGAAGAAGGTTAAACACCCGCGCGAGGTGGTAAAGAAGGGACAGACGGTGGAAACGATTATTCTCGAAATTGATAAGGAGAACCGTCGGATTTCACTCGGTTTAAAGCAGACGCAGGAAGACCCGTTTTACCGACTGACTCAGGAGATGAAGGAGGGTGATATTGTCAAAGCACGGATCCTTGATATTCCCAAACCAGGAATTGTTGTCGGGCTGAACTACGGAATTGAAGGGTTTGTGCCGTTGAGCCAGTTAGCCCAGGGTGCGGGGAAAAAGGTGAAGGAGAGTTATCAGATTGGCAAGGAGTTGGAGTTGAAGGTGCTGCGGATTGATCTTAACAACCGTCGGGTGATTTTAAGTGAAAAGGCGCTTCAGCCCCGTTTCAAGCAGGAAGAGGAGACAGAAGAGGTCATTGAAGAAGAGTTACCTCCAGACAAGTTTACCCTTGAAGACCATCTGCGCGATATTGAGGGTCTTTAGTTGATGACCGCAGCGGTTATCACCGTTGGCTGTCGGCTGAATCAGGCGGAGAGTGACTGTTTGCGGGCGCGGCTCCAGCAGCAAGGGGTCGTTCTGGTAGCAAACCCGCGGGAGGCGGATGCGGTTTATGTCAACACCTGCACCGTTACCGAGAATGCGGACCGGAATTCGTTAGCCTTGATTCGGCGCCTCAGTAAGTTGCAGCCGAAGCCGCGTATAGTGGTTCTCGGTTGTTATGCGGAGCGGGTTGGGGAAAGGCTGGCTTTGATTCCCGGGGTGGACGAAGTGTGGAGTAATCGACGCAAGCAGGAGGAGATTGCGGGCGTTGTGCCGATGGCGCTGCGCAGTCGCGCACTTCTTAAGGTCCAGGACGGATGCGACAACGGTTGTAGTTACTGCGTGGTGGCTCGGGTAAGAGGCAAGCCCGTCTCGGTGCCGGTGGCAACGGTGCAGGAGCAGTTTAACCAGCTTATAAACCAGGGTTTCGGTGAAGTGGTTCTTACCGGTCTGAACCTGGGGAAGTACCAGAGTGGCGATTTTAAACTGGGAGCGTTGCTTGCCCTGTTGCTTAAAATCCCGGGGCGGTTCCGCATCAGACTGGCGTCGATTGAACCAGACTGTTTTGACGATGAGTTGCTGGAGGTGATACAGGATTCAAAGGTCTGCGCCCATTTTCACATTCCTTTGCAGAGCGGCGATGACCGTATTTTAGCGGCAATGAGACGGCGTTACACTACTGCTTACTATCGACGGTTACTGGAGCGATTGGAACTGGCAAAGCCGGCGGTGAACATCGGGGCGGATGTAATTACAGGATTTCCCGGTGAAGATGAACGGTCTTTTGCCCGCACCGAGCATTTTCTGGAGTCGGTGCCGGTTAAGTATCTCCATGTGTTTCCTTATGCGGTGCGTCCTGGGACACCGGCGGCGGTTTTGAACGATGTTTTGGACCGGTCGATAAAACAGGAGCGAGTTCAGCGGCTGCGGGATTTTTCAGAAAGAAGGCGCGCGGCTTATTATCGGCAATTTGACCAAACGGTGCGGGAGGTGGTGCTCGAACCGGGTTACAAGGCGTTGACCGATAACTACCTGCGGGTCGCTCTTACTCCAGAAGGGAAAGGTTATCGCTGCGGGCAACTGGCGCGGGTTAAGTTGAGGTTTGAGGCGTATGACCCGCTAATGACGGGCTGTTTGCTTGACTGTCCGGAATATGCTTTAGTTAAAGAGGAGGCGTTATGAAATGTTTAGCGCCCACCTGTCAGGAGGAAAAGGTGTTAAGAACAAGACATTGTCTATCGGTACTACTGTCAATAGGTTGGCTGCTGGTTTTACTGCCGGGGGCGCAAGCGCGGGGCAAAGAGTTTAAAGTCGGTTATGTGAACTCGGAAATGATTATCGCCCAGTATGAAGGTGCCCGGGCGGCAAAGAAGGAACTGGATAAGGAGATTGCCGCCTACGAGGCAAAGGCGGAGTCGTTGCGCCAGGAGTATGAACAGGCAAAGGAGGAGTACGAGTCGCAGCAGCTCTCACTTTCCGAGGAGGGAAAGCGGGCAAAGATGGCGGAGGTGGAAAGCCGGAAGCGCCGTTATGACAGTTACCTCACCCAGGTTTACGGTAAAAATGGCAAGATTGAGCAAAAGAATCGGGAACTGCTGGCGCCGATTGTCGCCCAGATTGATTCGGCGGTGCGAAAGGTGGCACAGCAGGAGGGCTTTGCCCTGGTTGTTGATGCGGATAAGGCGGGAATTATCTATGGTGATGTGGGGCTGGACTTGACCGAACTGGTTCTGGACGAGTTGAACCGGCGCTATGCGCCGGTACCGGTAACTGGCCCGGTCAAGAAGATTTATGTGATTATGCCGATTTACGATGGAAACGATGAGGCGCAGCGGGAACGGATTGGCGCCCAGATCAGGGGATTTGTTAACGCCCTGCTCAAATCCAAAACCAATGTCGAAATGGTGCCCGACCGAAAGGTAGATGAGGTGGTGCAGGCACGAGGCTATGTGAGCCAGCAGATTCAGGTGGACCAGGCGCTTGATGTTGCCCGGGCGCTGGACGCGGATTACTGTATTTTCGGCGACTGTTCCAAGCGGGAGCGGCAGATAAATTTCCAGTTGACAGTTGTTGATGCCCGCACGGGCGTGGTGATTAAATCGCAGGATGGCACTGCGGAGCGAAAAGAGGTGTTGCGCGAACGGGTGAGCAGTGTGGTCCAGGCGCTTTATTCCAGTATTAACCCTTAAATCTAATAATAGTGAAGGCGCCGGGAAAGCCGGAAGAGCAAGAAGCCGCGGGTCAGGTTAAATTCGGGGCAAGTGGTTTTGTCTGGATTGAACCCGGCGCAAAAATTGCCGATACAGTACAGCTGGCGCCTTTTGTTTATATCGGTCCGGAGGTGGAGATTGGTGCGGACACGATGCTCGGTGCCGGAGTAATCATCTGGCGCCGGGTGAAAATCGGATGCCGGGTAAGGATTGGTCCGGGCACGGTGATTGGCTGGGATGGGTTCGGGTATAAGAAGGAGGGCGCGGTTTATCAGCGTCTGGAGCACAACGGTTGGGTGATTGTTGAAGACGATGTTGAAATCGGTCCCAATGTTACGGTGGCACAGGCGAAAACCGGCAGAGAGACGATAATTGGCAAGGGGACAAAGATAGACGCCCAGGTCCATATCGCCCACAATGTAAAGATTGGTAAAAACTGTATCATTGTTGCCCAGAGCGGGGTCGCGGGCAGCGCGAAAATAGGCGACGGGGTGGTGATTGCGGGTCAGAGCGGGATAAAGGACCATATTGAAATCGGTGCTAACAGCGTGATTTACGCTAAATCAGCGGTGTTCCGGTCGATTCCTGCCAATGCAAGGTACTGGGGAATTCCGGCACGACCTTATAATGAGATGACACGATTCTGGGCAAGGTTGTGGCGAACATCAGGAAGGGATAAGTGAGCCGGTTTACCATTCGAGAAGATGCCGCGATTTCGGGCTGGGGAATAATAACCAATAAACCGGTAATGATGAAAGTGCGGCCCGGGGTTTTGGGTTCAGGTATTGTTTTTAATCGGGTGATTAAAGCCGATTGGAAAAATGCCGTAGCGGGAGATGGTTACACTTATCTGGTAAACGGCACGAGGCGGCTGCTGATGGTTGAACATTTTCTTTCGTGTTGTTTCGCACTCGGCGTAACCGATATTGAGGTTGATGTTGTCGGTGACGAGCTGCCTTTGGGCGACGGCAGTGCCCGGCACTTTGTCCGGCTTTTACAGCGAGCGGGTTTACGGCGGCGGGGTATTAAAGGTAAGGTGTTGAAACTCAACAAACCGGTAGCGGTGAAGTCGGGCGCCCGATTTATCATCTTACTGCCTGGTACTGGATTGCGGGTCAATGTCTTTTTTAGGATGAAGGGCATTGTCCCGGAACAATTTTTTTCCTGTCAGGTAGCACCTGGTAGTTTTATTCGGGAGGTTGCGTCCGCCCGGACATTCGGGCGGGTGTTTGATGGCCGAGAGGTTGAAACTCATATCGGTTTTAAATTGCGCGAGGTGAACGGCTGGTTTTTCCCGGCGCGGAAACGGTTCTTAAACGAGCCGTGCCGGCACAAACTGCTTGATTTGCTGGGTGACCTGTCGCTTCTGGGGTGCGGGCTTGAGGCGGAGGTCATCGCATTCAATCCTGGGCACAGGTTAAACTTGATTCTGGTTCATAAGTTGAGACAGTTACTAAGTGGCACCTTATGCCGTGTTTCGGCAAAGGAGGATTGATGGCAGTTGATATAGATGTTAAGGAGTATCTTCCCCATCGGGAGCCATTTCTGTTTATCGATGGTGTGGAGCGGCTGGAAACGGATGAGATTGAAGCGTGGCGTGATGTTAGGGGGGAAGAGTTTTACTTTCCAGGGCACTTTCCCGGTAATCCGATTCTCCCCGGGGTTTTGATGGTTGAGGCGATTGCTCAGGCGGGCATTGTGCTGGCACTGGTAAAGGAACCGGAGAAGAAGGGCAAAACTACCCTTTTTGCTGGGATTGAACGGGTGCGGTTTCGGCGCGTGGTTCGCCCTGGGGAACGGTTGCGGATTGTGGTGCGACTGGTTACGGCAAAAGCCGGTTTGTACAAGTTTGAGGGTAGTGTGTTTGTCGGAACGGAGCTGGCGTGCGAGGCGGTGGTAATGGGCGCAGTCCGTTAGTGCACCCGAGTGCCATCATTGGCACGGAAGTAATTTTAGGTCCGGGATGCGAAGTTGGACCTTTCTGCCGGTTTGAAGGTAAGGTGACAGTCGGTGCGGGTTGTCGTTTTGGTACCGGGGTAGTTGTTGGGACCGAGCCGATGGACCGTTCTTATCAGGGCGAAGAGAGCGTGGTGGCGATCGGTCAGAACAATGTGTTTTTTGAGTATGTTACGGTGCACCGCGCCTGTGGTGCGGGAAAAATGACGGTGATTGGCGACGGCAACTACATAATGAACTATGTGCACATTGCCCATAACTGCCGGTTGGGCAACAACTGCGTTTTGACCAACGGCGTGCAATTGGGCGGTTACAGTGAGGTGGCAGATGGTGCCAATCTCGGGGGATTGACCGGGGTTCATCAGTTTTGCCGCGTAGGTAAACTGGCGATGGTTGGTGCCCATTCTTATGTTAACCGTGACATCCCGCCTTATGTGCTGGCGGCAGGACGACCCTGTCGGGTTCGCGGTTTAAATCTCGTGGGACTAAGACGCGCCGGAATGGCACAAGAAAAAATTGCCGTCCTTGCCGAACTGTTTCGGATTTTATACCGTTCTGGGCTTAACTTGAGTCAGGCACTTGGGAAGATTGAGCGGGAACTGCGTGCCGGTTGTGCCGATGATGAGGTCAACGAGTTTCTTGAGTTCTGTTACCGTTCGCAACGGGGTATAGAGTTGCGTGCCGGTCCTGAGGAGGTGACGGATGACCTATGAAACAGCACGGGCGTTTCTTGACTCGCTAATAAATTACGAAAAGAAAGTCCTGGTCCGGAACGAGTTTAAACTTGATAACATCCGGCGCCTGCTTGAGATTGCCGGGAATCCGCAAAGCCGAATTGAGAATGTAATTCTTATTGCCGGAACCAAAGGCAAGGGTTCGGTGGCGTATATGATTGAGGCGGGCTTACGGGGTTGCGGGCTACAGACCGGGTTATTTGTTTCTCCCCATGTGGTGTCGGTTCGGGAACGGATTCAACTGAATGGAGAAATGGTAACGAAAAAGGTTTTTGCCCGTTTAATAGAAAGGTTTCAACCGCTGGTCAAACGCCAGCGGGTAAGTTATTTTGAACTGCTTACCGCAATGGCGTTCGATTTTTTTGCCCGCACCCGGGTTGATTATGCGGTAATTGAGGTTGGGTTGGGGGGCAGACTGGATGCAACCAATCTGTCGGAACCGACTATGTCGGTGATTACGAGAATCGGTTATGACCATATTCGGGTGCTGGGCGGTACGCTGCGGAAAATCGCCCGGGAAAAGGCGGGAATAATGCGAACCGGTAAGCCGGTGGTGATTGGGGCGCAATTTAATGAGGCGCGGCAGGAGCTGGAAACTCAAGCCCGTAAAGTGGGTGCAAAACCGTTCTGGGTTGATGAGCGGTCACGGGTCTGGGATGAGAGCGTTGCTTATCCCGGTGTCAGTTTTTCCTGCTGGACTGAACTGGGTGGGGGTAGGGTCAATCTCAATGTTTTAGGCCGGCATCAAATTGAGAACTGCCGGACGGCGCTAACCGCGCTCGGAATTTTGGCAAAAACCGATACCCGGATTAGATTTGAGCCCGTGGCGCAAGGTTTGTCCCAGGTTAAAATTCCTGCCCGCTGTCAGGTTGTCGGTAACAGTCCGATTTTGATTGTTGACTCTTGTCACAATCCAGAGTCGGGCACGGCACTTGCCGGTGTCATCCGGGAGTACCTAACAGACAAGGTGATATTAATTTACGGTTCGTTGCGTGGTAAACTGGTAAAAAAGACGGTGGCGCCCATCGCGCCTTACACCGATACGGCAATTTTGGTTGCCCCCAACTCCCCGCGGGCGATGAGCCCGGTGGTGCTGAAAGGGTTGTTTCGGCGGCTTGGGGTTTTAGCGGAGACGGCACCGGATTTGAAGGCGGCGCTCAAACGGGCTGATGAGCTTTCAGCCGGCAGGTTGCCGATTGTTGTTGCCGGGTCGTTTTACCTTGCCGGCGAGGTGCTAACTCTTCTAAGCGGAAGTCGGGCTGCAAAACGGATTGCTTGACATTTAGAAGTTTCATTTTTATAATTAGTTATGCCAATTAGAGAGTTTTGTTGCGGCTCCTGTGGCAAGGTATTTGAGGAGCTGTTATGGAATGAGGAAGAGGAGAAAGGTTTACTGTGCCCTAACTGTGGGAGCAAAAAGATTTCCAAGGTTTTTTCCGTATTCGGTGTTGCCGGTGCGGAAAAGAAGGTTCAGTCTGCGAGTAAGGGCTGCAGTAGTTGCAGTTCTCACAACTGCAGCAGTTGCTCATAGGAGGGTAAGATTATGACGATAACGAAAGCCGACATTGTTGAGACCATCTCCCGTCAGATGGCACCAAACATTACCAAGCGCGATGTGGGCAGAATTGTTCAGTTGTTTATTGAAGAGTTGTGTCGCGCCCTTCAGGAGGGGAACCGGGTAGAAATCAGAGGGTTTGGCGTCCTATCAACCAAATTGCGCAAGCCCAAGGTTGCCCGGAATCCGCGGACAAAGGCGACGGTGAACATTCCACCACGGCGCGTACCGGTATTCAAAGCATCACGTCTTTTGAAGGCAAGTTTGATGAAAGGTGGAGTGCAATAAGAGCGTAAAAAGGAGCGTTAATGCCCTGCGGTCGGAAGCGTAAATTACGGAAAGTCAAACGGCACAAGTACAAGAAGCGTCGTAAGGCACTGCGTCATAAAAAGAAGATTCGCTAACCACGGCTGATGCCTTCAGCCGTGCTTGCCGCGGCAGCGCGAGAAATTAGATTGTATGAACCTTGCCAGCGGGCGAAGTAACGCAATTTTAATTTTTCTTGAACTGCTGCTGCTTTTTATCGTTATTTCACTGCTGCGCCTTTTTTTTGTGCCTTTTTCCATCGGGGTCACCACCGTCGTTGTTGTCTGGTTTCTCCTTGCCCTTGCCAGTTATCTGGTAGGCGAATTTGAGTCCACGGCGCGCGCCAACTACGGTTTAACAATCCGGACCCAAGCGGCATTTGCCCTTGCCTATGTGGCTTACAGTGTTGCCCATTCGCTCTGGTCCTGGTGTGAGCCGCTCACGGTAAAGTTCTGGCTGGCACTCTGGTGCTATCTGAATTTTATCGCCCCGGTTATCGGGGTTGTGCTGCGCTGGTTTGTACCCCAGAAGGTGCTGTTTGTGACCGATTTTAACAGTGATAAGGTCGGGCTTTTGCGCTGGTGGGGTTTTCAGTGTCGGGAGCGGATTCTCATTGAAGATTTAGAACCGTGGATGAAGGAAAACAGTGATAAGGCAGGGAGAATTGATAAGGTCGATTTGATAGTCGTTGACATTACCGACCCGAAAACCGAATACCTGATTGTGCAGGTGGCACCGCGCTACTTTAGCGACTTTGTTGGTATCCCATCGTTTCGGATATCAGCCTATTTTCTCAGTCCGCATCCGCGGCCGATTGGACCATTTGTGCCCTACAGCATCGGGCGCCGTTTGAAGCGCATCGTCGATTTGACAATTTCGTTGCTTGCCCTGTTGCTGCTCGCGCTGCCGATGCTGGCGGTGGCAGTCTTAATCAAACTTACCAGCCCAGGGCCGGTTTTCTACAAACACCGCCGGTTGGGCAGAAATATGCGGGAGTTTGATTTATTGAAGTTCCGGACGATGTACAAGGATGCCGAGCAACGGCTTGAGGAGATTTTAAAAAGTGACCCGAAGAAGCGGGAGGAGTTTGCCCGCACCTTTAAGTTAAAAGACGACCCGAGGGTTACGCCGTTGGGGCGCTGGCTGCGTAAATTGAGCATCGACGAGTTGCCCCAACTGTTCAATGTCCTTGTTGGTCAGATGAGTCTTGTGGGGCCCCGGCCAATTGTGGAGAAAGAGGTTGAGTACTATCGGGACTACTCGTTGCTGCTGTTTCGGGTTCCGCCCGGGCTTACCGGGCTCTGGCAGGTTTCGGGTCGCACCGATACCAGCTATGAGGAGCGGGTCAAACTTGACACCCGCTATGTCCGGGAGTGGACGCTTGCCGGCGACCTGGTCATAATCCTGAAAACAATCCCGGTGGTTCTTTCCCGGCGGGGCGCATACTGATTTGCGAAGTAGATTGGCTGTTAACATTAAAAGAGAGAGCAAATAACAAAAGGAGGCAGGATGGTTGTGCTTGAGCCGGCAGACCTTAAGGCGCTCAGAATTGCGGAGGTCTGGGGGTGGTTTCCCGAAGAGGCGGTGTTAAGTCCGGCCGGATTGGATGAAGCGGAGTACGGGCGACGGCTCGAGCGGCTGCTGCAGGGTGGCTTGATTCGGTCGTTCCACTTGACGCTGGTTGTGCCCCCGCTTTTAGGGGGGAATTGGGTGATGGCGGCTTTGCAGGTTAAAAGTGATGACCCCCATTCACTTGCCGAAGACATTGTCAGCCGACTGCCATTTGTTACGGAAATTTTTATCAACACCTCGCTTCCATCGGGTATTGGCCACAGCCTGGCATTGATTTTTTACTCGCGGGATTTTAAGAATGAAACCCGATTCATCCAGAACTTTAGCGCCACTTCTGAGGTTGAGGTTTTTCGGGTGGAGGAGTACACATTTCCGGTCTCCCTGCCGCTGTCACGCGAGGAGCGGGCGTTTCTGCAGTTTCTCTATCAGAACCCAACTCTTCCCCCGGGCGAAATTGCCCGGTCGTTCGGGCAGAGTGTCAACTGGGTCAAGGCTAAAATCTCTCGTCTGTACTGGTCGCGCAACAACCCTGCGGGAGTCTTCCGGATGCAACCGAGTATTGACTGGAGTCGCTGTGCCAACTTTGGCCATTTTCATTTTCTGCTGGAAACCGGTCACAAGCCGGAAATGCTCGAGAAGATGATCGCCGGACAGGGTTTTGAACTTGTGTTTTGGGGCAGGACGGGCAAGCGGCGCTATGTTGAGGTTGAGTCCGATGTCTGGGGTGTTGCCGACCTTTTAGACCGGGTGTCGTTTCTTGAGAAAATTAACGGGGTGCGTGTTGCCGGGGTCGTTCACAATCGGGAGACAATCATCAATGACCGGTGGGTAAAAAATATCGTTTCCCTTACCGGATAAGGACGATTTTTCCCCGGCGCGGGCTGGCATTGAACCTTTCGATTTGATAGAGATAAACGCCGGCGGGTAGTTTTTTTCCGGTGAGGTCGGTATAGTGCCAGGCAAACTGACGGTGTTGAGAAGCGAGGCGGACAACCTGCCTGCCATCCGAACCCCACACCCGTACTACGCTGTTGGGGGGCACCATCAAAAAAGCGCGCCGGCTGTTTTGTAAACCGGGGTACAGGTCAGGCGATAGTTTTGCCGTAAGGGGCGGAAAATGTTCAAAGAGCCCAATCGGTAAGCCCTGAATGCCGCCCCGGATTACCAGCGCGTAAGGCTGGCGTGGAGTGTAAACATTACGGGCATAAATGCGGACCTTCCAGATTCCGGGGAGCGGATGGGCGATGCGAATCACCTCTTCCACATTCCTTTCATCCCATTCACCGGGGTTGGGAATTGATTGGTTGAGGTAAATTTGATTGCCCCGATAACGGTTGCCGTCCGGGCTTATCGCCTCTAAGTTCAGGTCGTTGACCAGAGCGATTTCGGCCGCGGGCAGCGCCGCGGTGTCGGTCCAGGCAAGGGTGATGAACAACGGCTCCCTGCGGTCGAGGACAATTTCGTACTCATCAAACTGCCCGGTTTCTAACCCCATTGAGTCGTCAACAAAGGTGAAGGCAATTGAGTCGTCCGGCAGGTGCATAATCCGGGACAGGTTGAGCCTACCCCAGCCGGTTTTGTTGTCCGGAATTCGGCCTGCGCCGACATCGGTGTCGGTGGCACAGATGGCAAGGGCGCGTATCAGTGCGGCACTGGGCGCAACAAGAGACCTTTTTGGGTCCGGTTTGCCGGACGGATACCAGCCCTCTTTGAGGTACTGACGGAGTAAAGTCAGGGCGCCGCTAGCCGCAGGAGCGGCAAAACTGGTGCCGGCGCGGGCGCGATAGGTGTTGATGCCGGCACCGTAAACGGTGTAGATGCTGTCCGCGGGTGCGACGAGGTTGGGTTTGATTCTTAAGTCCCGGGTCGGACCGGCAGAAGAAAGGGAGTAAATCAAATTGCTTCTTGTGCCGTTACCGGAGCCGCCAACCGTGAGGCAGTTTTTCGCGCAGGCGGGGTGGCCAATCCGATACTGAGTGCCGGCGCCGTTACCGGCTGCCCAGACAACAAGAAAATTTTTGTCCTGCCAGGTGACCGCATCAAGGGTCGCATCGGCAAGCGTGTAGTAGCCGGTCTGGTCCATTGAGCCGAACGAACCGGACACCTGGCGCACCGGTTCGGGCATGCCATAACTGAGCCGGATTGAGTCCAGCATTTCGGTCATATCGTTATCAAAAATGTACTGGCCACTGGCGGTGGCGATATCAAGAAAGTAGATGCGGGCATCGGGTGCGACACCGTCGAGGTCGCTTAAATTGCCGCACAAAGAGTCGTTACCGGCAAGCGTTCCTGCAACCGCAGAGCCGTGATAGACTACGGCACTCGGGTCACCAAAGGCGGCGTTGCGGAAGAGTTTGTAGGCGACAATTTTACGGTGGTTGAGATAGATGCCCGGCATTTCCAGCGGTACCCAGGGGTCGCGGAACATATCGTGCTCGGTGTTTATTCCCGAATCAAACAGCCCGACGATTATACCCTGACCACGCAGCCCGGCATCCCAGAAGCGGCGAAAGTTGGTATTGGGTTCAACCGGGCCCAGTGAGTCCCAGCCGGTTTGCACCACCCATTGAACATCACGGTTAAAAGGTTCAAACCGGTGCCGGCGTTCAACCCAGCTGACTTCTTCGAGTTCGGTTAGTTGACCGGCGTTCAGGTTTGATAGTTTTAACGGTTTCTGTTCCGGGTGCCAGAGGGCAAAGGCAAGTTCGCTAAATTCGGTTGATGGTGTGATATCTGGGCTCATCTTGTATTCGGGCAGAAAAGGTCCTGCCCAGTCAACAGAATGTTCCTTGAGCCGGGGAATTAAGGCGGCAACGGAAACGGTGGTTGAATTTCGACAAACGACCGTTTGATAGGCGATGTAACAGACCGGCTCCAGCCCGAGGCGGTGTAAATGGTCCAACATCTGTTTTCGGATTGGTTGAGAAAAGTGGATTAGCCAGTAGCGGGCGCTGTTCTTTTGGTAATTCAGTGCGTCCTGGTTAATTCTTAAAACGGTGCCATTGGCGAAACGAATCTCACTCGCCGAGGCATAAGGCTCTGGTGTAAAAATTGCGGCGCTCTGAGTTTTAACGATTCCTGGCTCGGCAAATGAAAAAAGCACCCAACCGAGCCAAAGGAAGAAACTCACAATTTCAGGATTTCGACAATCGCCGTGGTCACCGCCTCCATATCTTCCATTGTCAAATCACCCATATGGGCGATGCGGAAGGTCTTCTCCTTCAGGTCGCCGTAACCGTTGGAGATTTGCATTCCCCGCGCACCGAGCGCGCTGTTCAAATCCTTGACGCTGATGCCCCGGGTGTTGGTCACGGTGGTCAATGTCACCGACTCGTAGCCCGGTTCCGGGTACACGGCAAAGTATTTCTTTGCCCACTCCCGGGTGAACTGCGCCATCTTCAAATGGCGCTGATAGCGATTTTCCATCCCTTCGGCAAGGATGGCGTCTAACTGGACATCAAGCGCCCAGAAAAGAGAAATTGCCGGTGTGGTCGGGGTCTGCTTGTCCTTTTCGTACCGCTTGAGCATCGCCTCAAAATCAAAGTAGTAACCACGCGCCGGATTGTTCCGGCACTTCTCCATCGCCCGGGGCGAAACGATGGCAACGGCAAGACCGGGCGGCAAAGCGACGCACTTCTGGCTTGAGGCGATGACAACATCCAGGCCCAGTTCGTCGATGTCAAACCAGTCGCCCATCAAACTGGAAACGGCATCAACCAGAATCAAAACATCCGGATACTTACTGCGTACCATCCGGGCGATATCCTCAATCGGCGCGCGGACCCCGGTTGAGGTTTCGTTCTGGGTAATCGTGACCGCCTCAAAACCGCCTTTGGCAAGTTCCTGGTCAACCATCTCGGGCTTTATCGCCTTGCCCCATTCAACGCGCAGCGCCTCAGGCTCTTTGCCACAAGCCTGGGAGATTTTAAACCAGCGGTCCGAGAATGCACCATTGACGCAGTGCAGCACCTTGCGCCGCACCACATTTCGGATGGTGCCTTCCATCAGACCGGTTCCGGATGCGGTCCACCAGAAAACATAGTTTTTCGTCTGCAAAATCTGCTGGGTCTTTTCAATACAGCGGGCATTTAGGTCACCAAACTCCTTAGAACGGTGACCAATCATCCATTTCGCCTGTGCCTTAAGGACCTCTTCCCGGACTTCGGTTGGACCGGGAACAAAAAGTTTCTTATGAACCATTTATCCTCCTTTTAAGTAGTACTTTTGATTACCTGAACAAAACAGGTTCTATTTCGCGGACCATCAAACTCGCAAAAAAATATCCCCTGCCACCGGCCCAGACTCAGTTTGCCGTTTTCCACCAAAATCGCCTGACTGGTGCCGACCAGTACCGATTTGATATGGGCATCGGCATTGCCTTCGGTGTGCTGATAATGGGCATCAGGTGGGACAAGTTTCGACAGTGTACGGGTAATGTCTTCGGCAACATCCGGGTCATAACTTTCGTTAACGCAGATGCCGGCGGTTGTGTGGGGCACATAGACAAAACAGACCCCGGATGAAATGCCGGTTTTTGCCACCGCCTCCTGGACCTGGTTTGTGATGTCGACAAGTTCGGTGCGGCGGTGGGTTTTGACCGTAAAGGAAGTCATACCCTTACCTATATTAACTGAGATTAAGTTACAGTCAATAGGAACAGCTGCCCCTGAACCTGAACCGGTATTTCCGATACCGCAGGCCGATTTAGCATCAATGTCAGGGCAGATTTGATATCAAGTTTTAAGTCAGAAACGGTTTGGGAAAACCAATAGCAAACCGTTAAGTTAGCAAAATCCAATACCATCCCCGAGAGCACCCCGGGGTTGGGTAGGGAAAATGTGGTCAAAATTGCCTAACTTCCTAAATCACAAAATGTTATCCATTCACACCCGATTTCCGGCTTGATACTTTAAAGTATACTTGATAAGTTTATAGTTGCCGGTTGGTCGCTGGATAAGACGACCAAAATAGTTTAGAAAGTAATCAAAATGGGGTTGTAGGAAAACCCGGTTTATTGACAACAGGGACAGTTACAGTTTATAATAGGTTAACCTATTTTTTGTCGGAAGCAAAAAGGGATTTTTATGCAAATTAAAATCGGTGATGTTGAGCTGGAGTGTGTGCGGGGGGATATTACGAAGCAGGAAGGGTTTGACGCGGTGGTGAATGCGGCGAATGCCCGATTGGCACCGGGCGGCGGTGTTGCAGGTGCGATTCATCGGGCAGCAGGTCCAGGACTTTATGAGGAGTGTAAGCCGCGGGCACCGATTAAACCGGGTGATGCGGTGATTACGGGCGGGTACAATCTGCCCAACCGGTATGTGATTCACTGTCTCGGACCTTTTTTGGGGATTGATAAACCGGAAGAAGAGGTTCTTGCCCGATGTTACGAGAACGCCTTGAAGGTTGCCGAGAGGCATCAAGTTAAGTCCATTGCCTTTCCCTCAATTTCCACCGGGTATTTCGGTTATCCAGTTGCAGAGGCGGCAGCGGTGGCGCTCAAGACCGTGATTAAGAAGATACCCGAGTTGAGGTTTGTCCGGCGGATAAGGTTTGTCTTGTACAGTGAGGCCGATTTTGCAGTTTACCAAACTGCCCTGGTCCGGGCGGCAAAGAGGTTGGCGTGACTTTTTGCGCAGCGCTGATATGCGGGCTCGGCGCAATTGGGGCACCGTTTTTCGCGGATACGATTGAGAACTTTGAGACGGGAGATGTGTTTCTGGTTTCCTTTCCGGGCGAAGATGTCCAGCCCGACTCTTGGGCACTGGATTCAGCGGTAACCCATAACAGTTCCCGTTACGCCTTGAAGCTGTTCGGCAACACCTGGAAGGTTGAGCCGATTTCGCCAATGGCGCTGGACTCGTCAACGGTCTGGGAGGTCTGGGTCTATGTGGAGAGTGTCGGTGCGGTCCAGGGGTTTGGTCTGGTTTCGGAAACGGAGACACTGCTGTACTCTTTTGCGGGTCGGGAGCGAGTTGCGCCCGAGCGCTGGAACACCGTTTATCAGGGGGCATTTCCGGCACGGTCCTGGAATCGGTACCTTTTGCCCGTGGGCGAGGATTGGCTCAGCCGGTTCGGGCATCTGACGACTTTGAACGGGATGGTGTTTATCAACGACGCCGACCGCGGTGCCCGGGGCAAGGTGTATTTCGACGATGTCTCTGATGTTACATTTGACCAGCCGCGGGCGCCCGAGGTGGCGGCGTGGTTTGAGACCAAAGAGCCGGTGGCAAATCGTGATGGCACCTGGCGTGTGACGGTACAGTTTTATTGCCGGGTGCGAGACCCGGACAGCAGAGAACATTTTTATCACTGGGAGTTTGGTGATGACGCCCGCAGTAGTGATTCCTGGCCGGTTCACACCTATGTTGTCAAGGACAATCACACTTACACGGTTTTGCTGCAGGTGATGGATGAAAGCGGCAGGTTGGGCCGGGATTCGTGCCGGGTGAACTTGGCGCCCGGACCAGGCTCTTTCCCTTTGCGGTTGAATTTTGTCGGCGATGTGATGCTGGCAAGGCGCTATGAGCCGCTGATTGACAGTCTGGGTGTGGAAGCGATTTTTCAAAAGATAAAGCCCGAGCTGGGTGATGTTGCCGACATCACGGTGGCGAATCTTGAATGTCCTTTGACCGACCGGGGTGCACCACATCCGACCAAGCCGATTGTTTTCCGGGGGCGGCCGGCTAACGGGCAGGGACTGAAGTTTGCCGGTATCGATGTGGTATCGCTTGCCAACAACCACATTGTTGATTACGGACTGGAGGGGCTGCGTCAGACCCAGGCGGTGCTGGATACCCTCGGGATAGTTTACTCGGGCGCAGGTGGGGCGGCTTACGAGGCTTATCAACCGGTCTTTGTTGTGAAGCGCGGGGTGGCGCTCGGGTTCCTTGCTTACAGCGACCGTACCGGGCAATACGACAACTATCAGCCTTATCTTGATGCCGGGGAGAACAAACCGGGATTTGCTAACCTTGACACCTTTCGGGTATTCCAGGCGCTGCGGCGGGCAAAGGCGGTTGCCGACTTTCTGGTGCTGGAACTGCATTCGGGTGAGGAGTACCAGCCCGAGCCGATAGATGAAGGGTGGTTTACAACAGATTGGGTTCAGCCGACCGCAAGCCAGATTGCGTTGCGCCACCGAATTGTTGACCAGGGCGCAGCACTGGTTGTCTGTCACCATCCTCATATTCTGCAGGGTTTTGAGGTCTATCAGGGAAGGTTGATTGCCCATTCGCTGGGCAATTTTGCGTTTGACCAGGAGTATCCCGAGACCTATCCCTCAGTGATTCTCAACGGGCTGTTAGATGAAAGGGGTTTTTACCGCTACTGGCTGGTGCCAGTTTACATCGATGATTACATTCCGCAGCGGGCAAGAGGCGAACTGGGGACAAGAATTTTGCGTTATGTCGCACGGCGTTCCCGGGAGTTGAACAGTTACCTTGTTGTGGACCGGGAAAGTGTGATTGCCGAGGTGGTGCTGGACAGTGCCAATCTTAACCGGCGCCGGCAACAGTACGAGGTGGCACTGGAACTGGAGCCTGATTCCAATGGATTTAGGTCTTTGCCCCACAGTTTGCGTGATACCGGGGATTTGTCAATGGTTATGAGTGTTAGACCGGCCGGGGCATGGCAACTGCGGCTGGGCCGGGACTTGTTGTGGCTGGGGAATATGGAAGATGAAGGAGCAAGTTTCTGGCTGCTGAATCAGGCGGATGAGTTTTATGATTGCCAGGCGCACCGCGGGGCGCGGTCGTTATGTCAGCGCCGGAGCGCAGGGACGGGTGTGATTGTTACCAATCTGGAGGAGCGGATGGCGTGTTCCCCGGATTCGCACCGGCTGGGGGTTTACGGCTGGATCAAAACAGACAATGGCGCGGGCGCGACCGTCGTCTTAAATCGTTACAATAGCCGCAGCGGCGGTATGCGAGTTGCAGTGTGCAGTCTGCCGGCGGTTAACGGGACAAATGAATGGCAAAAGTTCTATGCCGAAATACCGACACCGCGCGCCGGCGGATATTTTGATGTCCTGTTGAAGAGCGCCGGACCGGATTCGGGCACAGGTAGGGTGTGGTTTGACGACATCAGGGTGATTGAGTGGGAAAACTGGCAGGAGTTTGGTGCGCCGCGGTTGGTTACAGCGCCCAACGACTACACCTGGCTTCAGGTTCGGAGTGGTGACTCAATACCGAATGCGGTGGTCAAATACGAGGCGACTGAGTTCCAGCCGTTGATGGGCGTTGAGACCCGAAACCGGGCAATTGTCTTTAAACCTGACCTAACTGTCAAGCCCAATCCGGCAAAAGGGAGGTTGACGATAAATTACCATCTGGGCGCTGGTCAGCGGGCAGATTTAAAGGTCTACAACAGTCTTGGTCAGATGGTGCGGAACTGGCATGAGGAGGGGAGAACACAAGGTCTGATGACCGTTAACTGGGATTTGAAAGACGGGCGAAACAAACGGATTCCCAGCGGCACCTACTTCTTCCGATTGGAGATTGATGGCAAAGCAACTGGTGCCCGGGTGGTGGTGTTAAGCACCGAATTCTGATTGCTTGGGGTCTAATTGATAAAAACGGAGGATTTATGAGTTTGATTCAAAATTCGGTGAAAAAACAGCTTGAGCAGTTGCTGCTCAATTTGCCCAATCCGGTGCGGCTAATCGTTTTTACCCAGGAGATGGAATGTCAGTTCTGCCGGGAAAATCGGCAGTTAGCAGAGGAGGTTGCGGCGCTCTCGGATAAGGTTAAACTGGAAGTTTACAACTTCCTGGTTGATAAAGAGAAGGTGGAGGAGTTTAAGGTGGAAAGGGTGCCGGCCCTGGTGGTGGCGGGCGAGAAAGATTACGGGATAAGGTTTTACGGCGTTCCGGCGGGTTATGAGTTCACCTCGCTGGTCAATGCGATTCAGATGGTCGGGAAAAGAGACCCCGGGCTAAAGCCGGAAACGAAAGAGAAATTAACCCGTATTGGCCAGCCGGTTGAGATTGATGTGTTTGTCACTTTGACCTGCCCTTACTGTCCGATGATGGTTTCTTTAGCCCATCGGTTTGCAATGGCGAACGAAAAGATTACCGCGAGCGCAATTGACGCCCAGGAGTTTCCGGTTCTGGCAAACTACTACGGGGTGATGGCGGTGCCCAAGACCGTGCTCAATCAGCACCATCAGTTTGAGGGGGCGTTGCCCGAAGAGCGGTTTTTGCAGGAGGTTTTCAAAGTGGTGGATACGGACGCAGGATTGGGCTAAGTTCTGGGTCTCATTATTTGGGTATTTGGAAAAAAATAGCGACGAAGCACTGGTTCAAGCGGCAAAAGCCGGCGACTTGGCCGCATTTGACGAACTAATCCGGCGTCACAGCACAGCGTTATATGCGTTTATATACCGGATGGTTGGTGACCCGGCCGATGCTGAGGAGTTGACTCAGGAAGCGTGGGTCAAGGCGTGGCGGGCACTGAGCGGGTTTAAAGGGAAAAGTGAATTCAAAACCTGGCTTTTTAAGATAGGAATGAACCTTGCTTTTAATTTAAAGAAGAGGAGAAAGCCCGCGGCAGAGTTGAGCGAAATTTTGCCCGCAGCAAACGGGGTTGAGCCGGTTGTTGTTTTTGAACAGAAACGCCGGGAACAGGTAATCCAAGCGGCGCTGGCACAGTTGCCGCCTGACCAGCGGACCGCACTGGTCCTTAACATTTATCAAGGTATGAGTTATCGAGAAATCGCTCAGGTTATGGGGCGTTCGGTGCGTGCGGTGGATGCCCTTTTGTTTCGGGCAAAAACCAATCTGCGGCAGATTCTCACTCCGGCAAGAAAAAAGGGCGTCGGATGACCGCAGGAAAAGTGCCGGGAAAGGGGTCTAATAATATGAATATGAAGTGTGCGAAGGTTAGAAGGATGTTATCTCTGGTGCTCGACAACGAGGCACCGATAGCGGTGATGGCACAGGTTGAGGAGCACATTGCCCGATGCGCTGCTTGTCGAAAGGAGTTTGAAGAGTTAAAAGCCGTGAAGAGGCTACTAACATCGGTGCCGGCTCCCGAGATGCCGCCTTATCTGACGGCAAAAACCATCGCCCGGTTGCGGGAAGCAGAAAAGTCTTACCGACCGGTTGTATCTGTTCTATGGCGCATTGCGGCGCTGTTGTTGATTGTGGTGGGTCTAGGACTCGGGGTTGTTATTGGCCGGGGTTTGACCGGTAACGGTGTCATCAGTGAGGAAATTGCGACCCTTAATGCCGAGCCATCGTTTGAGCATTTTTTGACCGGAGGTAGATGATGAAAGGACGCTGGGTTTATCTTGTTCTGGCAATTTCGGTGGCACTGAATCTGGCGGTGTTCGGCACGCTGGCTTATTACCGGTACCGGCGCTGGCGCTGGCAGCAAAGCGATTTTCGTTATTTTGCCCAACGGTTAACGCCCCAATTGACACCGATTCTGGACCAGCACCGGTTTAAAATGGATTCGCTACGCATCGAGTACTGGAAAGCAAGACAGGAACTGGCACGATTGGGGTTTGCGGAAAAACCGGACCCGGTTCAGGTGCAGAAGACGCTGGAACGAATCGGTTTTTTGCATCAGGAGATGCACCGTCAGGTGTTTGAAATGGGTAGGCAGAGTGAAACCTTTTTACCACCACCGTATCGGGAGATGGTTCGGCGCCGGTATTGTGAAATGATGGAAGGTCCTTATCCGCCGCCCCGGCGAGAAATGTTTCATCGGCCGGGATGGAAACGAGGTCCAAGAAGATTTTAATAAAACAGGAGGAGAAAATGAAAATAACAAAGATAGCAGCCCTGGCTGTTTTGGTCGTCGCAGGATGGGCAATCGCACAGCCGGCAGTACCGGAGCAGAGGCCGGCACCAGCCGAACAATCGATGGTGCCACCCAATCCGGAAATGGCACCACCGCCAATCGGGTTGCTGAATTTGCCCAACCTTACCGATGAGCAGCGGACGCAGATTCAGAGTTTACAGATTAAGCATCTGAAAGAGGTTATGCCCCTTGAAACCGATTTGAGGATTAAGAGGTTGGAACTGGCAATGCTCTGGCAGGCGGAGAAGCTTGATGCGAAGCAGATTGTGGCAAAGGTAAAAGAGATTAATGAACTGAGGAATAAACTGGAACTGGCACGGGTGAACCAGCGGATTGAGATTTACAATCTGTTGACGCCGGAACAGCGTAAGGCGTTCCGACCTGGTATGGGGCAGGGCAGGATGCGTGGTATTGGTAATATGAAGCGGTGCGGCGCGCATCACCGATATTTTACTGAAGATAGGGATGGGCCGGGCGTGATGCCGATGCCCTACGGTCCGCAGCGCTAAACGCCTCCTTTCGGCTCGGTCTAACCGGGAGTCCTTTGTGGGCTCCCGGTTTTTATGTTGACTAATTATTAAGGTAGAATATATTTTACAGTTAAGTGTACATAAAAGAACTGCAGATTTTTGGTTTCAAGTCGTTTCAGGAGAAAACAATCGTCCGGTTTTCGCCGGGCTTAAACTGTATTGTTGGGCCTAACGGCTGCGGAAAGTCCAACATCCTTGACGCGCTACGCTGGGTGCTGGGCGAGCAGTCGTTTTCAGTTTTGCGCTGCGGGAAAACCGAGGATTTGATTTTTGCCGGAACGGCAACCGCACCGGCGGTGAACTACGCCGAGGTTAAACTTTTGCTTTCAACTGAAGACCGACCGGAGTTGGGTAGCACTTGGTGGCAGGGTGAGGGTCTTGCCGAGGTGGAAATCCGGCGGCGTTTTTTCCGTTCCGGGGAAAGCGAGTACTATCTGAATCGCCAGCCCTGCCGGTTGCGTGATATCCAGGACCTATTTCTTTCCCAGGGTATTGGTAGCAAGGCGTATTCGATATTTGACCTGCGCCAGATGAGGGAGATAATCGCTGGTAATATTCGGAAGATGTTTGAGGAGGCGGCATCACTGGCAAAGTTCCGGGATGCCAAGGAGGAGTGTCAGCGCAAACTGGAGTTGACGCAAGCCGATTTAACCCGACTCGAGGATATCATTGCGGAAAGGGAGCGGATTGTGCGCAGCCTGCAGCGGCAGGCGGGAAAATTACGCGCATTTCAAAGGCTGAAGGAGGAGGAAAAAGGGCTCCGGTTAATTGAGCTCAAAAGAAATTATGAGCGGCTCACCGCCGAACTGGAACAGGTAAGGTCGGAAGTGGCGGCGTTAGAGCGTTCCGAGGCGGAACGGCTGGCAGAGATTAAAAGGCTGGAGGAGGAGTTGAAAGGCCTCCATTCCCGGTTGCTCGATGTTGAAGGCGACCGGGAAAGGGTACTTGGCGCAGTACAGCGGCATCGGGAGATGATTGCCGCGGTTGAAAAAGAGGCGGCGATGGAGCAGCAGGAGCTGACTTTCCTCAATCAGCGCGCCGCTGAGGCAAGAGTAATCCAGACACAGCTTGAAGAGGATGGGGCGCGACTTGAGCAGCTTTTTGCCCGGACCGTTCAGCAGTTAGAGGAGCGCAATCGCCGGCTCGATGAAATAAGGGCTGAACTAGAGAAGGCGCGATTGCAAACCCGCGTGCAGGAAGAGCAGTTGTATCGGTTGCAAGAGGAGGAGAGAAATGCCCGGGTGCGGTTGCAAGCACTTTTTGAGGAGGAGCAGAAACTCCGCAATGACCGAGCAAAAGCCGAAGCCGAACTGGAAAACACGACCGGTGCGCAAGAGCGGGTGAAACAGGAACTGGCGCTACTGGACGGGCGCATCGGCCAGGTTGAGACGGAGTTAACGGAATTGAACAACGAGGTGGCGCAGGCGCGGGAGGCAAAGCGGAGTTTGCAGAACCGGGTGGCAGCGCTCATCGCCGAGCTAAAAGCGGTCAATGACCGGCTGGAGGAGAAGAGAAAGACAAGGACGGTGCTGCAGGACGAGAAGGGGCGACTGGAGCAAGAACTCGCGGCACTTGCCGCACGGTTTGCTCGGGAGGAGACCGGTGTTGCGAAGACTGTTTTCGGTGCGGAGGAAACCGCTGAGGTAGGTAAATTTCTCGAACCGATGCCAGGCTGGGAGCGGACGTGTGAAGCGGCGTTTTTTCCTGTGCTCGATTTTATCTTTTGTGCCGATGTTAGCGCCCGGCATCTGGCGACACTGGAAGCGAATGCGGTAAAGTTGCGCATCGGGTTTCTCGTTGACCAGCCGGCAACGGAGTTAGGTGATAGGTCAGAGGGGTTAATTAAAGATGAACGGGTGTTGGGGATGCTGGCAGATTTTGTCCAGATTAAACCCGGCGCGCCCCAACTGCTTTCCCGGATAGCGCGAAGTTTTGTCGTGGTGAAAGACCGGCAGACACTGCAAGAGTTGCGCGAGAAGTTTCCTCACAGGTTTTTTGTAACCCAGGATGGTGTTGCCTGGTTTGGTGATGGCAGACTGGTGTTTGTGGGCTCGGGCGCAAGCCGGCTGGGACTCGGTCGGGAAATTGCGGAGAAGGAACGGCGTCTTGCCGAGATAAGAGGGGAGATTGAACGGCTCAACGCCGCGGCGACAATAGAGGAGCAAAGAAAAACCCAACTATTGAGGGAACGGGAGGAGTTAGAAAGCCAATCGGTTGTTTTGGAAAAGGAACAAATACGGGCGGAGTCAAAATTGGGAATGAACCAGACACTGCAGGCAGAGTTACAACGGGATAGGGAGCGATTAAGAAAAGAGGCGGCAAGGTTGGAAGGGGTTCAGCAGCGTCTTGCGGAAAAGATGCAAGAGATCAATGGGCGGTTGGCTAATGTTTCTCAAACAATAAGTTCGGCAAAGGGTGAACTGGAACGGCTGGAAGAAGCTGTCGGTGAGGGAACGGCGGTGGTGAAAAAAGGACTGGAACAGGCGTCACAACTTCTTGCGGCGGTCGGTGAAGAACAACGCCATATCGAGCGTCTTGAAGTGGAAAGCGGGCACATCCGTCAGGAGATTGAGATGAAGCGGCACCAGATTAACGAGGCGCGGCAAATAATTGAAGGCGCCGAAGCGAAGAGAAAAAGTGCCGCGGTAAAAGAGAAAGAGCGGCAGGAGATGACGGAAAGGCTGCGGCGCGAACTGAAGGCGCTGGAACAGGAACTGGAAAGTTTCAGCACCCAGGAGATTGCTCGGGCTGAGGAGGCGCTGGAGAAAAATATCGCCGAATTGCGCCAGCATCAGGAGCAGAACCAGCGGGTGCTTTTTGAGCGGCGGCTACGGATTGCCGAGTTGGAGTCGAGGGTTAAAACGGTGGTTGAAGAGGCGCAGACCAGTTACCAGACGGACATCACGACCTTTGTGCCCGAAGCGGTTGAGGGATTTGAAGAAAGGCTGCAGAAGGTCCGGCACCGAATCGAGGCGCTGGGACAGGTTAATCCGCTGGCGCTCACCGAGTATGAAGAGGAACGAAAGGACCTGGAGCGGCTTTTGTTTCAGCGCAACGATGTGATGCAGGCACGGGAAAATCTGCAGCAGGCTTTGGTTGAGATTGACCGCCATGCCCGCGAGCAGTTCATCACAACTTACCAGGAGGTACGGACTGAGTTCCAGAAGATTTTTAAGGAGCTGTTTTTGGAGGGGGAAGCGGACTTAATTCTCGTCAATGACACCAATCCGCTGGAGTCGGAGGTGGCGATAATCGCCAAGCCCCGGGGCAAGAACCCGAAACGGCTGGAACAACTTTCCGACGGCGAGAAAGCACTGCTCGCGGTCTCGTTGCTTTTTGCTTTTTATCAGGTGAAGCCGGCGCCGTTCTGTTTTCTTGACGAGGTTGACGCACCGCTGGACGATGTCAACGTTGCGCGATTTGCCGATTACCTGAAACGGCTTTCGGAGCGGACGCAGGTGATTGTGATAACCCACAACCGTTCCACGGTGGAACGGGCTGATGTGCTGCTCGGCGTGACTGCGGAAGTGCCAGGTGTGTCGAAAGTTGTTGCGGTGAGTCTTGCTGAATATCGGGCAAAGGAGAATAAAATGCCCGAGCCAAGGGCGCAAAACTGAATGGGTATCTGGCAGGGGCTGGCAAAGACAAGGGCGTTTTTTCGCCGGTTGGTCAAATCGGTTAACACCGAGGAGCTGGAGGAGTTGTTATTGGCGGCGGATGTCGGGGTGCGGGCGACAGCGCAACTGGTTGAGGCGGTGCGGCGCAGTGGCACTGACCCGACCGAAGCGCTGAAAAAGGAGATTGTCAAGATTTTTTCGGCGGCAACGAGGGTGCCTTTGAAGAGTGTTGAGCCACCACTGGTCATAATGGTGGTGGGCGTGAACGGCTCGGGCAAGACTACGACCATCGGTAAGTTGTGTTACCGCTTTGCCCGTGAGGGTAAGAAGGTTTTGGTGGCGGCGGCGGATACTTATCGCGATGCAGCGGCAGAGCAGGTGCGGATCTGGGCAAACCGTTCGGATGTGGAACTGGTGTTTTCTCATAAGGGTCAGGATGCGGCAGCGGTGGCTTTTGACGCGCTACAAAGGGCGGTGCGGGAGAAGCGGGATGTTGTGCTCATTGACACCGCGGGTCGTTTGCACACGCGAAAGGATTTGATGGCGGAGGCGGTGAAGATAAAAAGGGTTTGTGCTAAGGTCAAGCCCAATGCCCCGGAAGAAATTTGGTTGGTGCTTGATGCGACGGTGGGGCAGAATGGCATCAGGCAGGCAACGGCTTTTCATCAAGAACTCGGGCTTACGGGGATAATTATGGCAAAACTGGACGGCACCGCAAAAGGCGGGGTTTTGATTCCGGTGGCGCTGGAGCTGGGATTACCAGTGAGGTTTGTCGGTGTTGGTGAAGGGGTAGAAGACCTTGTGCCCTTCGTGCCGGAAGAGTATGTGCAGGCGTTGTTTGAAGGGTAAACAGGTTGTTGCGGCCGGGCAGTTGATCAGGGACTAATCCTTTGGTGTTATCCGGGAAAGGGACTCAATTGCCCAGCGTGCCACCTCTTTTACTTCTCGGGGTTCGACACTGAGAGGCCAGGGCCGGGTAATCCGGCGCAGTTTTTCAATTACATCGGTTACCCGCAGGTCAGCGAGCGCCTCAATCGCGGCAATGCGTATTTCTGGTTCGCGGTCGTCAAGGGCTTTGATCAGTAAGGGGATGGCGGCCGGGTTGCCAATCTTTCCCAGGGCACGCAGGGTGTTACTACGCACCAAATCGCTGGGGTCGTTTGTCATCTCGATGAGTTTGATGCTCGCTCGGTAGTCACGCAGTTTGCCCAGCGCCTGGGCAGCCATTGCCCGGACAATATGATTGGTGTCGTCGAGAGCCGCAACCAGTGCCGGTGCAACTGACGGTTCACCAATTTCGCCTAGTGCCTGAGCCGAGACGATACGCACCCAGACATTATTGTCGGTCAAGCCGGCGCAGAGCCGTTCGCAGGCGCCCTGGTAGCGCAACCGGCCCAGGACATCTATCGCCCGGGCGCGGACCTCAGCGGAAGGATGGGTCAAGAGGGCAAATACCGGCTCCACGGCGAGGTCACCGAGTAGTTCCAGTCCGTTTGCCGCGAGTCCGGCGACCTTCGGGTCAGCGTCTTCAAGGGCGTGGCTCAGTTTTTCCGCAGAACGGATATGGCGGATTTTGCCCAGTGCCCGGGCGGCGACAATCCGCACATTGGCATCCGGGTCAAGTAACAGCCGGGCGAGCAGGTCAATTGTTACTGGTTTGCCAAGCGTTCCCAGGACTTCGGCGGCGATTGCCCGGATAAACTGGTTGTCATGGTTGAGTAGTTCGGTAAGGGGCGGAATCGCGGCATCGCCCAGTTCGACCAGCCGATTTAAAACCTGGTCTACGACACCGGGGTCATCAGGTGACAGGGAGTGAAGGATATTTTTAACCGAGCGGTCGGAAAGTTCTTGAAGCGCCCGGGTTGCGGCGTTGCGCACTTCGGGCACCGGGTCTTCAGCAGCAAGCCGTGCCAGGGCGGTCGCGGCGCTACGGTCGCCAATTTTACTCAGTGCCCGGGCGGCGGCAAGGCGGACCTCAGGATGGCTGTCAGCCAGTTCATCGATGAGCGGGTTGACCGCTTCTTGCGCGCCGATTTCGCCCAGGGCGTTGGCCGCGGTAATTTGAACTTCCGGGTTGAGGTCGCGCAGTAGTTCGAGCAAACCGAAGACCGCCGGGGTGTTAAGTTCGCCCTGTGCCCGCTGGTAGTTAGCAATCTTATTTAATGCTTGGGCAATCGCTTTGCGAGTTGGGGGGTCGGGTTGATTTAAATTGCTGAGCAGGATGTCAAGTGCGCCCGGATGGTTCAGGTTGCCCAGCAGTTCCACAACCTCAATGGCAAGTGGTCCCCGGCTGCCGGCGAGATAGCGAACAACCGGTTCTGCGGCCGCTTTTCCCATTGCATTAAGCGCGGCGATTGTTTTGGTCCGGATGGTCGGTTCGGTATCGTCAAGGAGGAAGACAAGAGCACCTGCCGCGGTTTCAGGTTCAATGTTGCGTAACTGGTCAATCGCATGGCTGCGGATTGCCGGGTCCGGATGCTGGAGCTGGGCGAGCAAGGCTTGTAAGGGCATCTTAGTTGTGGTGAGGGTCTGCTTTGTTCAAAGTTGCTTTGAGCCAGTTAAGGTACTTCTCGTAACCGGTGGCAATCGGCAGGGCGATGATTTCCGGAACATCGTAGGGGTGCAGGGCTTTAACCGTTTTTTCCAGCGCAGGGTAAGATGACCGGTCCGTTTTCACAATGCAAAGGTACTCGCGGGAGAGCGCAATTTTTTTCTGCCACCAGTAACGGCTGGTAATCGGTCCGGCAATCTGAACACAGGCGGCGAGTTTTTTTTCAAGTAAGGTGCGGGTGATTTTTTGCGCGGTTGTCCGATTCGGAACGGTGATAAACACCTGAAGATAAGGCAAGCGACTTTTCATACTAAAAGTGTGCCTGCAGTTTTATGCACAGTCAAGAGGTAATGCCAACGCCCGCTATTTAGATTCTATCAACCGCTAATGGTGGGAAGTTAGCAGGTTCAAAATGGAAACGGCGATTTGATGCCCCAGCCATTCACTTGTCGTCAGAAAGATTAGCTGCCTTAGGGCGTTTAATAGCCGATGGTTCGTGGTTGATGGTCGAATGGCGGGCTGGGAATTAAAGATAACCGCGAGACCGGGACAAGAAACCCGGCAATGGGCAATATCCATTACCATCCCCGAGACTATCCCGGGGTTGGGTATGGAAAATGGGATGCAATTTGTTAATAGTTTGAATAATGTAAGGTTACACAAAAGAAGCTATTTTGCATCAGTATACTTTAAAGTATAACAGTTAAAGAGCGGTGGGGGATGTTTTTTATCCGTCGTGCCTTAGCTGGACACATCTTGCCGTTTCAGTTTACCTGACAGTGTTTAGAATTGACTGTTGCTGCGTCGGTTGGTGATTGAAGTGAGACGGGGGAAATGGCTTTTAACATTTTTCAGATATTGACCGAAATGGGATTATATTTATAATTGAAACTGAGTGGCGGATGTTGTGTGGCTGGTTGGTAAGTTTTAAACTCAAAAGGAGGCATTATGAAGAGAGTGGTCCTGGTGCTCCTGGCGCTTCTCATCGGTGCGAGTTTCGGGCTGATGAGTCCGGACCTTGAGCGGCGGCTGGGAGAGGCGGATGGTGGTCGGCTGCCAGTGCAGATTGTGTTGCAGCGGCAGTTTGACCGGGATTTGCTGTACTCGCTGGTGGATGGTTTACCCCGGCGTGAGCGGCGGGTGGAGGTGGCGCGGATATTGAGCGATTTTGCGGCGCGGGAGCAGGCGGATTTGCTTAAAGAGCTTGGTTCTTATGTTGAGTCGGGTGCGGTGGCGGACATCAGGCCGATGTGGATTGTGAATGCGGTGTACTGTGAGGCGACGCCGGAGGTGATTCGGCGGGTTGCGGCGCGTGCGGATGTGCACTATGTGAACTACGATTTGGTGCACTGTCCGGATTTGGATGAGCCGCAGGTTGAGTGTGATGGTGAGGATGAGGTTGTGTGGGGTGTAGAGAAGATTCGGGCGCCTGAGGTGTGGGCGCAGGGTTTTACCGGTGCTAATGTGGTGTGTGGGCACATTGACACCGGTTGTGATTACACCCATCCGGACCTTGCAGACCATATGTGGGAGGACGCCAACTATCCTCGACATGGCTGGAACTTTGAGAACAACACCAACGACCCGATGGATGTGCAGGGTCATGGGACGCACACGGCGGGCACGGTGGCGAGTGATGGGACGAGTGGCAGTCAGTGTGGTGTGGCGCCGGATGCGCGGCTTATGGTTTGCCGGGTGCGGACGGTAGCGGATTCGGTGGCGGAGAGTCAGTGCTGGCAGGCGATGCAGTTTGTGGTGGCGCCGCCTTTATCGCCGGCTAATGGTGCGGATTTGTACACGATGTCGTTGGGGTGGATGATTGCGTGGGCGCCGCACCAGGCGACGTGGCGGCAGGTGGCGGACAATGTGAATGCGGCGGGTGTGATACAGATTATTGCGGCGGGCAACGAGCGGGGCAGTGCGACGCCGCCCAATGCGTTGCGCTGTCCGGGGAATGTGCCGCCGCCGTGGTGGAACCCGCAGAACACGGGTAGCGGGACCTTGTCCGGTGTAATTTCGATTGGTGCAACCGACGCCAGTGATGGGATTGCCTACTTTTCCAGTCCTGGTCCGGTGACTTGGCAGGCGGTAGCGCCCTACAACGACTATGTGTATCCGCCGGGATTGACTAAGCCGGATGTGAGTGCGCCCGGGGTGGATGTGAAGTCGTGCCGGGTGGGTGGTGGTTACACCTTGATGAGTGGGACCTCGATGGCGACGCCTCATGTGGCGGGCACGGTGTGCTTGATGTTGTCAAAGAATCCGAATTTGACGCCGGCGGTGGTGGATTCGATTCTTGAGGTGACGGCGGTTGACCTTGGTCCAGCGGGCAAGGACAACGACTTTGGGGCCGGCCGAATTGATGCCTTGGCGGCGGTGAACTATGTGACCGGTTCAGGTGGACCGATGATTGTGCTGCGGGGGGTGGCAATTCACGACTCGCCGCCCGGCGGTAACAACAACGGTCGGCTTGATCCGGGAGAAGCGGCACGGTTGCGGATAACTTTGCGCAACTCGGGTGGTGCGAACTGCAACAACACTTCCGGAACATTCCGGGCGTTTGATGCGCGGTTGACCGTTACCGATTCACTCGGTACTTGGGGCGATATCCCTTCCGGCGGCGAGGCAACAAACAGCACCGACCCAATTGCGGTTTCTGCGGCGGGAACAATTCCCCCGGGGACAAATGTCGCCTGCACCCTTTATGTAACCGGAGACAGCGCTGACTATGCGACCAAAATCCCGATTGCGCTGCGGGTGGGTGAACCGCCACCTCAGCCCGGAACAATCATCTGGGGACCTAAGGTCTGCCCGGGAATGCCGAGCGACTGGGGTCTTTACGGTGTGGCGTACAACAGCCGGGATAGCCTGATTTACTGCATCTACTTTATGAGCGCCACCCTCTACAAGTACACATCCGACTCCTTGCTTCAGGCAAGAGGCACGATTACCTTACCTGAGGACTCCTGTACGGACATCGCTTACAACGCTTACGACAACACCTTCTGGGTTGTTGCCAATCCTTCAAAGCGGGTGTACAAGATTACGCCCACCGGTTCGGTGATAAGATACTTTACCGTTCCCCAGGCAGAGTACCCCTGCGGCGTTGTTGAATATGAGGCGACTCATCAAGTTTATGTCAGCGACCGGCGTACCTCTACCCAGCAGCTGATTTTCGTTTACGATACACTGGGCAACATTCAGGACACGATTGTTCATCCGGTTGCCTGGTACTATGGCACGCGCTGTCTGGCACTGGACTACCGCTCACCGACTAATACCCCATCACTGCTCAATATGCACTCCTTCTTCGATGCCTCAGGTACAACCCTTGACTCCTGTGCGATGATGGAGATTGACCGGGTAACGGGCACACTGCGCAATCGATTCCGGTTCGCCAATACCGGGTGGAATATGCGGGGGATTGAATACGACCCGCGTGACGGTTCCTACTGGGTAACGATTATGCAGTACAGTTCCGGTTCTAACAACCAGATTCTCAAGGTGGTCGGGTTCAATATGGGTGCGACCGGCACCGAAGAGGAAAATGTTAAACTACCGGGAATGGGCAAGGCGGTAGCGGTTTCTGCCTATCCCAATCCGTTCACCGGTAAAACGATGTTGTCGGTAACACTCAATCAGCCCTCTAATGTTGACCTGATGGTTTACGACAACACCGGTCGGTTGATAAAGAGTGTGGCGCGGGCAAAGTCGGTAACAACGCGGACCGATTTTGTCTGGGATGGCAGAGACGATGCCGGCAATGAAGTGGCGCGCGGTGTTTACTTTTACAGGGTTAAGACCGCAACCGACGAAGCGTGGGGTAAACTGGTTCTGACCAGGTAGAGCAAAAGATAAACGCCGGGGCTGGGAGACAAATCTCAGCCCCGGTTTTATTGTATTTTAAAATCAGGTTGTTGTAGGATGATGCGCGGGGTGGCGGGAAAAATTTGCCGGAAGGTTAATGAAGTTGTGCGGACGAAACGATCTGCGGGGTTTGAGACCCAGGGTGTATTTTGTGCGGACTGAAAAGGGGATGCAAACCGGTTGGTGATTATGCGGTAGCCAATTCAATATTTGAATATAAAAAAGAAGAGGAAAGGCACCTCTTTAATAAAACTTGACCGAAAGTAAATTTTGGGTTATAGTTAGCATCAGGGCGGGTTGGACCGCCCGACAGTTTTGCCGACATAGCTCAGCCGGTAGAGCAGAGGTTTTGTAAACCTCAGGTCGGGGGTTCGACTCCCTCTGTCGGCTGGAAAATTTGGACGGGTTCCCGAGTGGTTAAAGGGGGCAGACTGTAAATCTGCTGGCGAACGCCTACGGAGGTTCGAATCCTTCCCCGTCCATTTTTGCTGTTGCCCGTACGGTGCGGGCGTGGTGTAATGGTAGCACAACAGCCTTCCAAGCTGTTTGCGTGGGTTCGACTCCCATCGCCCGCTGGCGTGCTGTTTTTGTGGTTAGTTGTTGACAGAAGAAAATTTAATCGTATAATTGTTGAACTTTGAAAATTGCCCATGTAGCTCAGTCGGCAGAGCACTTCCTTGGTAAGGAAGAGGTCGCCGGTTCAATTCCGGCCGTGGGCTGAAGAGTTAGAGTTGCGTCGCTCAGGCAGAAGCGCCAAGGAGTGGACGTTTTGTTTAAAGTTGTGGGAGTGAACATAGTTAAGTAAGGAGGATAAGAAAAATGGCTAAGGCAAAGTTTGAACGCAAGAAGCCGCATGTCAATGTCGGAACGATCGGTCACGTGGACCACGGCAAGACGACACTGACTTCTGCCATCACCAAGGTGCTGGCAACAAAAGGTCTCGCCACCTACACAACCTACGACCAGGTGGCAAAGGCAAGTGAAGCCCATGGCCGTCGGGACGAGACCAAAATTCTGACCATTGCCGTTTCTCATGTGGAGTATGAGAGTGAAAAACGGCACTATGCTCATATCGACTGTCCGGGCCACGCCGACTATATCAAGAATATGATTACCGGCGCGGCACAGATGGACGGTGCGATTCTTGTTGTATCAGCGGCAGATGGTCCGATGCCCCAGACAACGGAACATGTGCTGTTGGCGCGGCAGGTCAATGTGCCGGCAATCGTTGTTTATCTGAATAAGGTTGATTTGGTGGATGACCCGGATCTGGTGGAACTTGTTTCTGAGGAGATTCGGGACATTCTTAACAAGTACGAATTTCCCGGGGATAAGACACCGATTATTAAAGGTAGCGCGCTGAAGGCGTTGCAGTCGGATTCCGGACCGGATGTCGACTCAATCTGGGAACTGGTAAAGGCGCTGGATGATTTTATTCCGGAGCCGGTGCGCGATATTGACAAACCGTTCTTGATGCCGATTGAGGACATCTTTTCAATTACCGGACGTGGCACCGTTGTTACGGGCCGGGTCGAGCGTGGCGTTCTGAAACCGGGTAGCGAGGTCGAGATTGTCGGATTTGGGAAACACGACAAGGTTGTAGTAACGAGCATTGAAATGTTCCGCAAGATTCTGGACGATGCCCGTGCCGGGGACAATGTCGGTCTTTTGCTGCGCGGTGTTGGTAAGGATGAGGTGGAGCGCGGGATGGTAATTGCCGCACCGGGCTCGATTAAGCCTTACAAGAAGTTCAAGGCGGAAGTTTATGTGCTTACGAAGGAAGAGGGCGGCAGGCACACGCCGTTTTTCCCTGGATATCGGCCACAGTTTTACATCCGGACAACAGATGTTACCGGAACAGTGCAGTTGCCACCCGGGGTGGAGATGGTGATGCCCGGAGACCATGTGACGATGGAGATTGAGTTGATTACGCCCGTTGCTCTGGAGCAGAATTCTAAGTTCGCCATCCGTGAGGGTGGTCGGACCGTTGGTGCAGGCACGGTCGTGGAGATTATCGAGTAGTGCGATGCGGATATTTGTTACCCTTTCCTGTACCGAGTGTAAAAACCGGAATTATCATACCAACAAGAATAAGAAGAAGACCGAGCGGCTGGAGATTAAGAAGTTTTGTCCAGTCTGCCGGAAACACACCGTGCACAAGGAGGTTAAATAGGCCAGTAGCTCTAACGGTAGAGCAGCGGACTCCAAATCCGAAGGATGGGGGTTCAAATCCCTCCTGGCCTGTGGAACAAAGATGAACTTAATAAAGCGAATTAGAGAGTATATCAAAGATGTGGTTGCCGAGATGAAAAAGGTTTCCTGGGCGAAACCACGTGAGTTGTGGACGACCACATTGGTTGTCATTGTGTTTTCGGCGGTACTGGCGGCGTTTATCGGGTTGTGTGATTTCGTCTTTTCTCATCTGCTAGCCCTGATACTTCGTTGAGGTAGATAGTTGTAATGGCGATGAAGTTTTTTGTTGTCCACACCTATACCGGGCGGGAGAAGAAGGTGAAGGAGCTGTTAGAGAAGGCGATTGAGGCGAAAGGTCTGAAGGAGTTTTTCGGTCGGGTAATGGTTCCTTCGGAACGGGTGGCACGCGTGCGTAAGTCGAAGATTGTTGCCGAGGAGAAGAGGCTTTATCCGGGTTATATCGTTGTGGAAATGGAGCCGACCGAGGAGGCGCTTAAACTGGTAACTTCGATTCCCGGTGTTACCCATATGCTTGGGACACGGAAGGAACCACTGGCACTTACCGAGGGTGAGGTTACAGCGATGCTGGAACAGGTGGAGCGCGGTGCGGATAAGGTCCAGCCCGAAGCGCCATTTGAGAAGGGTGAAACGGTAAAGGTAACCAAGGGTCCGTTTGCCGGTTTTACCGGTACTGTGGAAGAGATTATGAGTGAGCGGCGGCGGGTCAAAGTTATTGTGACGATATTTGGCAGACCGACGCCAATTGACCTCGATTTTCTTGAGGTCCAGCCGATTTAGGAGGCAAGGTTATGGCGAAGAAAGTTCTGGCGGTGGTTAAACTTCAGATACCGGCGGGTCAGGCAACAGCCGCACCGCCGGTGGGCCCGGCACTGGGTCAGCATGGCGTTAATATCGGGGAGTTTATTAAAGCGGTTAACGAGGCAACTCGTAAAGAGCCACCCGGAATGATAATTCCGGTTGTGGTGACGATTTACTCGGACCGTAAATTCACTTTTGAAACGAAGAGTCCACCGGCATCGGTGTTGTTAAAACAGGCCGCCGGTCTGGCAAAGGGCTCGGGTGAACCTAATCGGGCAAAGGTAGGTGTGGTTAAGCGGTCGGCTTTGCGGGAGATTGCGCAGCGGAAGATGAAGGATTTGAACGCCGCCAGTATTGAAGCGGCGATGCGGATTATCGAAGGTACGGCGAAGTCGATGGGTCTGACCGTTGAGGAGGATTAAATGAGGCACAGCAAACGATATGAGGAGTTGCGCCAGAAGGTTGACCGGAATCGACTTTATTCGCTTGATGAAGCGGTGCGGTTGGTAAAAGAGAACGCAAATGCGAAGTTTGATGAGTCGGTTGAAGTATCGGTAAAGCTGGGAATTGACCCGAAGAAGCAGGACCAGATGGTTTCGGGTACGGTAAGTTTACCGCACGGCACGGGCAAGAAGGTTCGGGTGCTGGCGTTTGTGAAGGGAGACAAGGTGGATGAAGCCCAGGCGGCCGGGGCAGACTATGTGGGTTTTGAGGATTTGGTGGAAAAAATCAGTTCCGGCTGGACCGATTTCGATGTCGCGGTGGCGACACCGGACACGATGGCAGGTGTGGGACGATTGGGTAAAATTTTGGGGCCCAAAGGGTTGATGCCCTCACCTAAGAGCCAGACCGTGACTTTTGATATTGGCGCGGCAATAAAGGCACTCAAGGCAGGGCGAATCAGTTATCGCACTGACAAGACCGGTAATGTTCATGCCGCAGTGGGAAAGGTTTCCTTTGATGAGAAGAAGCTGGTTGAGAATATCCGTTCTTTTATGGCGGAGTTGATAAGGAGTAAGCCCGCAAGTGCCAAAGGGCAGTTTATTCGTAAGGTGGTACTTTCCTCAACGATGGGAGTCGGGGTGCGGGTTGACCCAAAAGAGTTCACCGATTCGGTAAGACGCGAGGTGTGATATGGCAACAGAAGAGAAGTCAAAGGTTATTGATGAAATAAGAGACAAGATTAAACGGGCACAGTCGATTTTTTTTGTGGACTTTACCGGCGTGGCGGCAAACGATTTTAACGAGTTACGCCGCCGTGCCCGGGAGAGGAATTTGACGGTAAAGGTGGTGAAGAACACCCTGGCGCTGCGGGCGCTGCAAGAGTGCGGGGTGCCGGAGTCGATTGCGGAAATTTTGCGCGGACCGACATCGCTAATATTTTCATCTGAAGACCCGGTAGCACCAGCACGGCTCCTGAAGGAGGCGAAGGAGAATGTGCCTGGGATTAAGTTTAAGGGTGCTTATCTGGAAAAGGCGATTTACTCGGCAGCACAGTTTGAGTTGCTGGCGGCGCTACCCACCAAAGAGGATGTGCGGGCGCAACTGGTGGGTGTGCTCAGTTCGCCGCTTTCCGGACTGGTTGGTGTGCTGGAAGGGTTGTTAGGCGAGTTGGTTTGGGCGCTGGAGGAAATCGCCCGTCGTCCGCAACCAGGAGCCAAACCTGAAGTCGCAACCGGAGAGTAAGATTGCTGCTTCTAAGTGAAGGTGTAGGTAAAAAATATAAACCTTTGTCGAATGACCTTAAAATGGGCAGGGACAGGTATCTAAATCTATCCCCACTTTTCGGCAAAGAAAAAGAAAACAGGAGGATTTATGGCAGAGGATAAAATCCAACAGTTAGTCGCAACAATTGAGGGTCTGACCGTGACGGAACTGGCAGCACTGGTTAAAGAGCTAAAAGATAAGTTCGGTGTGACAGCACCCGCATTTGTTGCCGCCGGCGCGGTAGCGCAAGCTGGCGCTGCCCCAGCGGGTGAGGCGAAAGCCGAGGAGAAAACCGAGTTTACCGTAACGCTGGTTTCAGTTGGTGACAAGAAGATCCAGGTGTTAAAGGAGCTCAGGGCTCTGACCCAGCTGGGTCTTAAAGAGGCAAAGGATATCATTGATAAGACGCCGAGCGTGATAAAAGAAAATGCCACCAAGGAGGAGGCAGAGCGGCTCAAGGCAAAACTTGAAGAGGTGGGTGCGAAGGTGGAAATAAAGTGAGCGGGCGGAGCCACCGTAGGCCAGGAGTGACCCCATCAGGGTTGCCGGTTTTGACTATTGGGGCAAACTGTTTTGCCTTTGCAATCTAAGGGGGTAATGTGTTGAAAACGAGACAGAAGAATTTTGCCCACCGGGAGACGCCGCTGGAAATTCCCAGTTTGCTCTCCCTGCAGATTGAATCTTTTGCCTCCTTTACCCAAGCGGATGTGCCGCCTGCAGAACGCCGGGTCCAGGGGCTTGAGGCGGTGTTTAAAGAGATGTTTCCGATTGAGGACGAGCACAAAAACTTCCGGCTTGATTATGTCCGTTATGAATTCGGGAGCCCGCGTTATTCACCGGAAGAGGCAACTGCTCGAGGTGTAACCTACTCCCGGCCGCTAAAAGTTGTATTCCGGCTGGTGAAGAAGGGGTTTGGCAAGGGTTCGGAGGAAGTTCGGGACCTTATTGAGCAGGAGGTTTACTTCTGTGAGTTTCCCTGGATGACCCGCGGTGGTTCCTTTATTATCAACGGTGTGGAACGGGTTGTTGTCAGCCAGCTCCACCGTTCCCCGGGAGTTTATTTCACCCGGGAAGGTGACGAGGTTTCGGCTTTACTGGTACCATTGCGCGGCGCGTGGTTTGAGATGGTTGTTGACAAAAGTGGGGAACTGGTTGTTTTGCTCGACCGCAAACGGCGAATTCCGGCAGCGACTTTTTTCCGCGCCATCGGGTTGACGCACAGCGATGTACTGAAGCGCCTTTTTTATACTGAGGAACGGACGCTTGAGGTGGGCGATGTTTTGGTCCAGGATATCGCTGACTCGTCAACGGGCGAGGTTTATGCCCGGGCGGGTGAAAGACTGACCGAAGGGTTGATTGAGTTGCTTAATAACCGCGGCGTAACGACTGCTCTGGTCGCACCGCAAGGGCAGGCGGGTCTGGGCATCATCGTCAACACGCTTAAAGAAGACCGTTCAACTTCACGGGAAGACGCGATTAGACGGATTTACTACCGGTTGCGTTCAATTGCGCCCCATTCGCTTGATATTGCCCAGCAGATGATTATCGGGATGTTGTTTGACAATCGGCGCTTCGACCTGGGTGCGGTCGGAAGGTATAAGTTGAATCGCCGTTTGTTTTTGAGCACCCCTGATGCGGTTACGACCCTTACCCCGGAGGATATCGTTGCCATCACCAGGTATCTCATTCGGCTTGCCGACGAAAGTCAGTATTACACTATTCTTTCTACCTGCGAGAATGCCGAGGAACGGGACCGGATTCTAAGGGCATTGAAGGATGGTAACTGTCAACCAGATGGTTATATCTATGACCAGTATCGGCGCTCAATTTTCTTAACTTACTGGGACAGTAAGATAGGAGAACAGGCCCAGGCACGACTGCGTTCTGCCGGTTTCAAATCTGAGGGCGATATAGTCCGCTACAATACCGATGATGTTGACCACTTAGGAAGTCGTCGAGTGCGCCGGGTCGGGGAACTATTAGAGAATCAAGTTCGGCAGGCTTTGTTACAACTTGCTCAGAACATCAGGGAACGGGCGGCGTTTATCGATGACAGTTCGCTCGTTCCTCAGGAGTTGGTAAACACCCGGGTTGTTGCCAATGCGATAATGCAGTTTTTTACCCAGAATCAGCTCTGTCAGTTTATGGAGCAGACCAATCCACTGGCGGAGCTGACTCATAAGCGACGGGTTTCCACGCTTGGACCCGGTGGGTTAACAAAAGAGACCGCGGGCTTCGAGGTCCGCGATGTCCATTACTCCCACTACGGCAGGATTTGTCCAATTGAAACACCCGAGGGACCTAATATCGGTTTGATTGCTACCGTTTCTACTTATGCCGATATCGATCATTACGGGTTTATCAGTACACCTTACTGGCGGGTAAAAGATGGTCGGGTGATTATGGGTAAGGGCAAGGAGATTTATCTTACTCCAGAGGAGGAGGACCGCTATACAATTGCTCAGTACACGAGTGAACTTCTGCCCGACGGACGGTTTGCGGATAAAGAGGTGATCTGCCGGCGGCGGGGTGATGTGATAAGCGTACCGCCGGAGCAGGTTGACTTTATGGATGTCTCGCCCAAGCAGCTATTTGCACCTTCCACGGTGATGATTCCCTTTCTCGAACATGATGACGCCGACCGGGCATTGATGGGTGCGAATATGCAGCGGCAAGCGGTCCCGCTTCTCGTACCGGAGAAACCGGTTGTGGCAACCGGAGTGGAAGGTAAGTTTGCCGCGGAATCGGGTGCGGTGCTGCTTGCTGAAGAGGATGGTGTTGTGACGCGGGTTGATGCTCGGACAATAACCCTGCGTACTGAGAGCGGGCTGAAGGAGTATCGTTTGACAAAATTTCGAAAGTCAAATCAGTACACCTGTCTTACGCAGCGTCCGGTGGTTCAGCCCGGAGACGAAGTGAAAAAGGGTGATATTCTTGCTGATGGGCCAGCGACTGAGAGCGGGCAACTGGCACTGGGGCGGAATGTTCTGGTCGCATTTGTGCCCTGGCGGGGTTACAATTATGAAGATGCTATTATCGTGTCGGAAAATCTTCTGAAAGAGGATGCCTTTACATCGATTCAAATTCTTGAGTTTGAAATTCAGGCTCGGGAGACGAGATTAGGCCCTGAGATAATTACCCGTGATATTCCTGGTGCCAGTGAGGATGAACTGCGGAATCTTGATGAATTTGGAATTGTTCGGATCGGCGCAGAAGTGGGCCCGGGCGATATTTTAGTGGGCAGAATTACACCGAAAGGCGAAACCGAGTACACCCCGGAGGAACGTTTGCTGCGGGCGATTTTTGGAGAGAAGGCGGCCAATGTGCGCGATAGTTCTCTGCGCGTAGAACCCGGGGTTTTTGGAACGGTTGTAGAACGCCGGGTGCTCTCGCGGAAACTCAACGACGCGCTCTCCCGCCGGTTGGAACGGGAGCGTATCGAGGAGGCGAATCGAAAGCTCGAGGTAAAGAAGGAGTTTTTTGCGGAACGTCGGAACGAAAAGTTGCGTTCAATTCTCCGGGGCCACAAGGCGGCAGCGAACGCCAAAACTCGGAGCGGAAAAGTTGTTCACAAGGCTGGTCTGGTAATGGACGATGAGTTCCTGAACAGCGACGATTTCACGAGCGTGGTGAATTTTGCCCAGCTGGTTTCGAACCCCCGGCTCCAAGAACAGATAAACAAAGCGACCGAAGAGTATGAAGAGGCGGTGGCCCGAGCGAGACAGGAGCGGGATGAAGAGGTTGAACGAGTTACCCGCGGGGACGAGCTGCCGCATGGAGTGTTGCGCTGGATTACGGTTTTTATCGCCCAGAAGCGGAGACTTGCGGTGGGTGATAAGATGGCCGGGCGGCATGGTAATAAGGGTGTGGTGGCAAAGGTTTTGCCGGTGGAGGATATGCCGTATCTTGCGGTGGTCCCGGGGCAAGATAAGGAGTCAGGCACTTTGAAGGAGTTGCGGGGGGTCGCGGTGGATATGGTGTTGAATCCGCTGGGGGTGCCGTCGCGAATGAATATCGGACAGGTGCTTGAGGCACATCTGGGCTGGGCGGCAAAGATTTTAGGATATCAGGCGATATGTCCGGTGTTTGAAAGTGCCACGCCCGAGGAGATTAAGGAGGAGTTGCGGAAGGCCGGTTTGCCGGAAGATGGTAAGGTGGTGCTTTACGATGGACGGACGGGCGAACGGTTCCAAGGCAAGGTCACGGTGGGTGTGATGTATATGATGAAGCTTATTCATATGGTTGATGATAAGATTCATGCGCGCTCAACGGGTCGTTATTCGTTGATTACGCAGCAGCCTTTGGGTGGCAAGGCGCAGTTCGGGGGCCAGAGGTTTGGCGAAATGGAGGTATGGGCGCTTGAGGCTTACGGGGCGGCGCATGCGCTGCAGGAGGTTTTGACAATTAAGTCGGATGATGTGGAGGGGCGGAGCGCGCTTTACGAGGCACTGGCACGGGGTAAAAATCCGCCGAAACCGAAGGCACCAGCTTCGTTTATGGTGCTGGTAAAGGAGTTGCAGGGGCTGGGATTGGAACTGGTACCCGAACAGGAGAAGAAGGGCGAGAAAGGGGAGGTGTGAGGAATGAGCACAATGCGTGAGTTTGCATTTGATTTTGATGTCCTGCGTTTGAGGATTGCTTCCCCGGAGACGATTCGCAAATGGTCCAGCGGTGAGGTGATTAAGCCAGAAACGATTAACTATCGCACCCAGAAGCCGGAACGGGATGGTTTGTTCTGTGAGCGGATATTTGGCCCGGTAAAGGATTACGAGTGTAACTGCGGGAAATATAAGAAGGTGCGCTATAAAGGTATTGTTTGCGACCGTTGTGGGGTTGAAGTTACAAGTTCGGCGGTGCGTCGCTATCGGATGGGTCATATTGAACTGGTGGTGCCGGTGGCGCACACTTTGTTTTATCAAGTTCCACCATCGAAAATCGGGTTGATGCTGGATTTGTCAATCAATGAGGTGGAGACGGTTCTGAACTACGAGGTTTATGTAGTGATTGAACCAGGTAGTTCACCCTATAAGCGGATGGAGTTGATTTCCGAAGAGGATTACCGGCAGGCGCTGGGCAAATATGAAGGGTTTGATGCCGATACCGGGGCACCGGCACTTAAACGCTTGCTGAGTGCGATAGAACTGGAGGACCTGGCAGCAGAATTGCGGACCCGGATTAAGCATGAGAGTTCACGGCGCTTTAATCTGTTGCGGCGGTTGCGGGTGGTTGAAGCCTTTCGGACTTCGGGAGCAAAACCGGAATGGATGATTCTTGATGTCCTTCCCGTAATACCACCTGACCTACGTCCGTTGGTGCCGCTTGAGGGCGGACGGTATGCCACTTCGGATTTAAATGACCTCTACAAAAGGGTGATTGTTCGCAACAATCGTTTGCGCCATTTGATGTCAATTCGGACACCGGAAATAATACTGAAAAATGAAAAGCGGATGTTACAGGACGCGGTTGACGCCCTGTTTTCTAACGAAACAAGACCAAGGCCGGTTCGGGGCCGGGGCAATAGACCGCTCAAGTCGCTGTGTGAGGCGTTGCGCGGTAAACAGGGGAGGTTTCGCCGAAATCTGCTTGGCAAACGGGTTGATTATTCTGGTCGCTCGGTGATTGTTGTTGACCCGACACTGAAGTTGCATCAGTGTAGTTTACCAAAAGAGATGGCGCTGGAGTTGTTTAAGCCGATGATTTTGCGTCGACTGGAGGAGCGAAAACTGGCAGAGAGTGAACGCGGGGCGAAGAGTATGTACCGGAAAGAGACACCGGAGGTGTGGGAAGTACTGGAGGAGGTAACCAGAGAGCATCCGGTACTGCTCAACCGGGCGCCAACTTTGCACCGGGTTTCCATCGAAGCCTTTTATCCAGTTCTATCTGAGCATCGGGCGATTGGTATTCACCCGCTGGTATGCCCACCGTTTAATGCCGATTTTGACGGTGACACAATGTCGGTTCATGTGCCGGTGACCCCGGAAGGGGTGCTGGAGGCTGCGGTGTTGATGCTCTCCTCACATAATATCCTGTCACCGGCGCACGGGCGGCCTTTGATGGTACCCTCGCAAGACATCGTCGCCGGAATTTATTACTTGACAAAAGCCCGGGCTAAAGCGCCGGCAAAAGAACAGCTCCGTTTGTTTGACGATTTTGCAACTGTTCACTCGGCACAGGATTTGGGTGAAGTAGATTTACACGAGTGGATTTTGTTCCGGTATCAGGGTAGCGATTTTGTCACGACGGTGGGGCGGGTTTTGTTCAATGAGGTTTTACCGGAAAGGTTGAGGTTCGTAAATGAGGTGTATCCCAAAGACAAACTCATCGGGTTGATTGATAAGTGTGTGCGGACATTGGGTTTGGATGCGACCGTTAAGTTGCTGGACGACATGAAAGATTTGGGGGTTGAGATGGCGACACGCTCCGGACTGTCAATCGGTATGGACGATATCGTCGTGCCTGAGGAGAAGGGCGCCATTCTGCGGGAGAGCGAGAATGATGTCCGTCGCGTGCAACGGGCTTATGAACAGGGGTTGATGACTGACTCGGAGAAGTACAATAAAGTCGTCAACACCTGGACGCTGGCAACAGCCGAAGTTGAAGAGGCGTTGATGATGCGCTTACAGAAAGACCAGGAAGGTTTTAACCCGGTGTTTATTCTCATTGACTCCGGCGCCCGGGGCTCGCGTACCCAGGCGGCACAGCTTGGTGGCATGCGGGGTTTGATGGCAAAACCGCAGCGGCGCACGGTGGGTGAGGAGGTGATTGAAACCCCGATTAAGAGTTCTTTTAAGGAAGGGCTTTCGGTATGGGAGTACTTCATTTCAACACACGGTGCGCGCAAAGGATTGACCGATACGGCGTTGAAAACAGCCGAAGCCGGTTATCTGACCCGCCGCCTGGTGGATGTTGCTCAGGATGTGGTCATTACCATGGAAGACTGTGGTACAATCGTGGGTCAGGAGGTTACGGCGCTGCGGGAAGGGGGCGATGTCATCGAACCTCTCAGTGAACGAATTGCCGGGCGTTTCGCCCTGGATGATATCGTTAATCCCGTTTCCGGTGAGGTAATTGTTAGAGGCGGAGAAGAGATAACGGATAAGGCGGCAGAGGAGATTGAGACGAGCGGCATTGAGATGGTACGGGTGCGTTCGGTATTGACCTGTGAGGCTCCTTACGGACTCTGCGTTAAGTGTTACGGCAGGAACATGGCGACAGGACGGGTTGTTGAGATTGGCGAGGCGGTAGGGATTGTTGCTGCCCAGTCGATTGGCGAACCTGGGACACAGTTGACATTAAAGACCTTCCATGTGGGTGGCGTTGCGGCGCGGGTGGCAGAACAAACCAAGGCAACGGCCCGGTTTGCAGGCAAGGTTAAGTTCGAAGGTATGATGGTTGTGCAGCGCAGTGATGGCGAGACAACTGCACTGGAGCAGGGAAGATTAATTTTATCTGCCGGCGACCGGGTGGTGCCGTTTACTGTACCACCGGGCGCATTGGTGCGGGTGCAGGACGGCGCAGAGGTAAAAGAGGATGATATTTTGTTTGAGTGGGAACCTTATTCAATTCCGCTGCTCGCGCGGGGTCAGGGTAAGGTGCGCTACCGTGATATTGAAATCGGCCGGACATTGCGGGAAGATATTGACGAACGCACGGAACAAAAACAGCGCATTATTGTCGAGGACCGGGAGCGGAAACTGCACCCGGCGCTGGAGGTGGTAAACGAAAAGGGTAAGGTGGTTGATTCGCATGCACTACCCGCCGGGGCGTATCTGGTAGTGGATGATGGACAGGCGGTCGTTGCCGGTGACATCCTGGCGCGATTGCTTAAGGAGATGGCGCGGACGCGCGATATCACCGGTGGTCTTCCCAAGGTTGCCGAACTGTTTGAAGCGAAACATGTTAAATCACCAGCGATAATTTCCGAGATTGACGGTATGGTGGAAGTGGGAGAACCTAAGGAGGGTAAACGGATGGTTCGAGTTGTGTCCGAGGGCGGGGCGGTGAAAGAGTATGAAATCCCCTACGGCAAATTTTTGCTGGTAAAATCGGGTGATACGGTGAAGGCCGGTGATAAGTTGTGCGAGGGTTCGGTAGATCCGCATGACGTTCTGCGCGTCAAAGGGTGGCTGGCGGTCCAGGAATTTTTGACCAACCAGATTCAGGCAGTTTACCGGTTACAAAAAGTTAAAATCAACGACAAGCACATTTCGGTGATCGTGCGTCAGATGTTGCGCAAGGTGCGAATTGAGGATGCGGGTGATAGCAATTTTGTTGAAGGGGAGATTGTGGAGCGCCGGCGGGTACTGGAGGAGAATGACCGGTTACTTGCCGATGGTCTAAAGCCGGCTAGTTACCAGCCTATCCTTTTAGGAATCACCCGGGCAGCGTTATTGACCGACAGTTTCCTGTCTGCTGCTTCGTTTCAGGAAACAACCCGGGTTCTGTCTGAAGCGGCAATTCAAGGGAGAGTTGACAAACTGCGGGGTTTAAAGGAAAATGTTATAGTTGGCCGATTGATCCCGGCAGGTACCGGATTCCGGGAGTTCAGTCGCATAAAACTGGTACAGGATGAAGAAAAGAAAGGACAGGAAGCGGCATGAAGATGTTAAACTTTAAGGAGGCTTATGCCGACGATTAATCAACTGGTGCGGAAACCCCGCAAGCAGTTACGCGCCCGCTCCAAGAGCCCGGCTTTGAAGGGGTGTCCGCAGCGGCGCGGTGTCTGCGTGCGGGTATACACTACGACACCCAAAAAGCCCAATTCGGCGCTGCGCAAGGTGTGTAAAGTGAGATTGACATCGGGATATGAGGTTACCGCCTACATTCCGGGCGAGGGCCATAATCTGCAGGAGCACTCGATTGTACTCGTGCGGGGCGGCCGAGTAAAAGACCTACCTGGTGTGCGGTATCATGTGGTGCGCGGGGTTTACGACTGTGGCGGTGTTGAAGGGAGACGCCAGGCACGCAGTCAGTACGGAGTCAAGAAGCCCAAAGGACAGGCGGGATAGTATGAAAATTAACGACGACACCTTGAGGGAGGTTTATGGCGCGGCGAGGTAAATTTAAGGTGCGGACACCAGCACCGGACCCGCGATTTAATTCAATACTGGTAGCCCGATTTATCAACAAACTGATGTGGGACGGAAAGAAAACTGTTGCGCAGCGGATTTTCTACAAAGCACTGGAGCTGGCACAGGAGCGTACCGGGGAAGATGGGTATGCGGTGTTTCAGAAGGCAATTAACAATGTGAAACCGGTGCTTGAGGTTCGGCCCAGGCGGGTGGGCGGCGCAACCTACCAGATTCCAATGGAGGTGCCGCCGCAGCGTCGGGACGCCCTGGCGATAAAATGGATTGTTGAGTCCGCGCGCGGTCGGAGTGAGCACACAATGATTGAACGGCTGGCAGGAGAGTTGGTCGATGCCAGCCGAAAGCAGGGGGGCGCGGTGAAGAAACGGGAAGACACCCACAAGATGGCAGAAGCCAACCGTGCCTTTGCTCATTACCGCTGGTAAAGACCGACATTAAAATAAATTTTCGGCGTAGCGGTAAAAGTGCTTTAGTCCGGTTATTTTGTTCTCAAATCGATAATATTTAACTGGACTTTAGCGTGACCCGCATAGCTGTCGCGAGTTACGGTATAACAGATGTCAAGGTGGTCGGGTTTGCCGATTTCGAGGTTCAGCAGTTCGTTGCTTCTTTGCCAGGCAATGGCGTCGAGGACTTTATTACCCGAACGGACGCGGAATTTCAGATGGGCTTTATCCCGCCCAACACGGCGCGGATAGCCAACCACTTCTAAACCAAGTGACGCAAAAACCGGTTCCGGGTTCTCAGGTCCGAACGGTTCAAATCGGGCAAGGAGCGAGAGCAAATTTTCGTCCACCTCGTTCAGGCTTGCGACCGCTTCGATATGTAAAGTGGGTTGGAAAATCTCTTCCGGCAGTTCGGCCGCAAAACGGTTGAGGGCGGTCCGAAGGCTTGGTACCCTTTCCGGTAATATCTTCAACCCGGCGGCGTAGCGGTGACCGCCATAGGCGACGAGGTGTTCTGAGCAGTGGTGCAGAGCCTCATAAAGGTTGAATCCAGTCACAGAACGGCCTGAACCTTTACCGATTTCTTTTTTCAAGGCAATCATAATGCAGGGGCGCCAGAACCGTTCGACCAGCCGGGCAGCAACGATGCCAATTACCCCTTCGTTCCAACCCGGCTGGGCAAGGACCAGCACGCGGTTTTCCGCCATTTTTTCGGCATCGATAAAGGTGCTGGCTTCATTGACAATCTGGTCCTCAAGGGCCTGACGGGTGCGGTTCAGTGTTTCCAGTTCACAGGCAATTGTCCGGGCGCGAGTTTCGTCATCGGTAAGAAGCAGCTCTAAAGCGGTCTGGGCGTGACCAACGCGGCCGGCGGCGTTGATGCGCGGGGCAAGGACGAAACTGATGTCGCGGGCGGTTAAAATTTTTGACTTCAGCCGGCTGGATTCAATTAGCATTCTGATTCCAGGACGGGTCGTCTGGTTAAGGGCGATAAGACCGAGCCGGGCGATAAGACGGTTTTCACCCACTAACGGGACAACATCGGCGATTGTTCCCAATCCGGCAAGGTCAAGGAGGGCGATCAGTTCTTGTTTGGACCGACCCAACGTTGAAAGGAGATGCCAGGCGAGTTTGAAGGCGACACCGCTACCGGCGAGTTCCCGAAATGGATACTGGGAATCAGGGCGCTTGGGATTTACAAATGCCAGCACCGGAGGCGGTTGGGGTCCAATTTCATGATGGTCGGTGACGATGACATCAATTTTTGCCGCCCGCGCCAGATTCAGGGCTTCGATGTCTGAGGAGCCACAATCGTTGGTGATAATCAGCCTGATATTGTGGGTGCGGGCGAATTCAATACCGGCAAGGGATAGGCCGTAACCTTCGCTTGCGCGGTGCGGAAGATAGGCGAGTACTTCTCCCCCTAAATTTTTTAACGCGCTTACCAGCAGTGCAGTACCACAGACGCCGTCAACATCGTAATCACCATAAACAAGGATTGGTTCCTTTTTCTCCAAGGCGGCGATGATACGTTCTGTTGCCCGGGCAATGTCGGGCAGTGTCTCCGGTCGGTGCAGACGAGATGCCGAAGGGTTTAAAAACTCATCGATTGACTCGGGGGTGCGGCAACCGCGCTGATAGAGCAGTTGAGCGATAAGCGGAGGTACTCGGGCAGCGGCGGCAAGTGGCTCGACGGCGCCAGGTGGAGGAGAGGTTATTTTCCAGTGGTGATTGGGAACTATTGCTGCCACGTTAACATTTAGCAACGATTGGGAACGATGTCAATTTTTTGTATTCAGGACCGGGCTTCATCTTTTTGTCCTTAACATTGCCAGCGCGTTTTGGGCGGCATCGTGCCAAGGGTCGAGAAGCGTTGCCCGTTTAAGGTAAAATTCGGCGCTGTCTAGTTTGTTAATACTGATGAAGACCATTCCCAGTAGATACAACGTCTCCGGATTGTTCAAGTCGTGTTCAAGTGCGGCATGATAATGCTGGATGGCGCGGTTGAAATCACGGGTGGCAATTGCGATGCGAGCAGCGGCAAGATGGTGTAATTCCCGGGCATCGGGGTGGTTTTGGGTGAGGGTGAAAAGTTCCCTTTCTGCTTCAGGGACACGGCGCACGCTGGCGTAGGCGAGAATCAGGCTGTAGCGGGCAGCGGCGTTGTCTTGGTCAAACTGGAGGGCAAGATTGAGCGCCTCAATTGCCGAAGCGGCGCGGTGTCTCTCAAGGTAGATGTTACCCAGTTGGGTCCAGGCTTGCGCCGAATAAGGGTTACGATTAATCGGCATAAGGTTTGTTGCGAAATAGAGGAGGGCAGTGGCACCAAGGCTGACAATACCAACCCTTCTCTTCTGCGCATGGCGAAGTTGGTAAATCTCTGTAACAGCATAACCGGTAAACATCAACAGGAATGGGATAACCGGGGCGCGTAACCGGGACAGGACATAAAAAATAAGCGCGGAACCGAGATAGCCAAAAACGAAGAGATAAACTGGCAAAGCCCGGCGGTTGCGTCTTGCGAAAAACATACCGATGATGCCCAGTGCCGCGACCAGGCCGTAATTGATAAGGGCGATTTTTAATACACGGGAAAATGGGCGCACCGTTTCCGGGTAGTAGTTATTGGGGATTTCGTAGTTACTCCAGAATAGCAGAAACTTTCTGATGAGCAGTTGGAGCCATTTCAAGGGGTGGGTGAGAATGTAGTTTATCCCTTTTTTTGTCCAGTAACTTGAAGCCCGGGACCAGTTTAACTCTTTGCCTTCGACTACTTTTGCGACTTTCTTTAGCCGTTCGTGGGAGAAACCCAATCCGGTGGAAAGTTCGGGCGGGGATTGCCAGGTACCGTCCGCCGAAGGGTTGTTGCCGTAGTAAAAGTTGATGCCGGAGTGGGCGGTAAAGAAAATCGGGTCGCGGGCGACCGCAAAGTTCCGCAGGGGCACGATGCCAATCGTCAGCAGCGAAGTTAGGCTGAAAAGAGCGACTCCTTTGAGTGAGGTTTTATTCTGCCGGAGATAAATCAGTAAAAGAGGTTCAAGGAGCAAAAGTTCCGGTCGGCAGATGACCAGCAGTCCAAAGGTTATGCCGGCCAAAACGAGTCGATAAGTTGGTAATGGTAAGCGGCGAGCGGTAATGAGATACAGCGTGAGGAGACTGAAAAATATGGTGATTTCGACATAGAGCAGGGCGCCGGTATAAAAAGTTAGCGTTCCACATAGAGCGAAACCGATGCCGGCGACAAAAGCGGCAGACCGGTTAAATATTTTTTCGGTACAGCGGTAGAGCAGGAAACAGGATGCGGTAGCAAGGAGGGTCTGGAACACCTGAACGATAAACACCTTCGGCCCGAAAACTTTATAGAGAAGAGCGAGCAGGTAAGGATAGATGGGTCGTAGGAAGAAGACTTCTGAGCCCCAGAAATCACCGTTTACAATTTCCAGTGCCCAGCGATGATAAGCCCAGGAGTCCACGACATAAGGCGATACCCAGGAAAATGGTAGATGGCGCGCTTCAAGGATGAACAGAATACGGATAATGAGGGTGAGGAGCACAGGGACCAAAGGCAGAAGTGAGAGAAAATTGAAGGGTTGATGAACCGCAGGCGGGAGAGCGGTATGGGTAGCAGCCCGGGGCTTGCCCCCTTTGTTGATGCCCTTTTTCTTCATAACTGTTTGTTTATTCAGGGAGATAGGAAGTTCTGTAAGAGAGCAGCATTGGGGCAAATGTTATTGTAACCAGGGTGAGGATTGCATAAGGGGCAAGTGGGGCGTTAGATTGCATAGTTTGATTTTTTCCCGCCAAGGGTATGTTTCAGGATAAAAGCCGGTATTGGTAACAGGCTATCGGCAGGCTGAGACATTTCAGGGGTTGTTGATTAATAGCAAGGGGCAGGGGAGATTAGGCAGGAGGTCTTCGGGTAGTTTGAAGTCAAACTCCTCGAGAATATTGGTTGGCAGAATAACCAGGTCGCAGCGGGTGGCGTTGACAAGCGACTGAAGGTTGTCAATGGTGCCGAGCTGAGCAACGACCGATGCCTTGATACCGGATTTTTTAAACTCGTCTTCCAGCCGGTAGATGTCCTGCCAGCAACGGCGTTCGTGCTCCTCTCTTCGCACCGCCTGACGCGTCTCGCCCTCACTAAGGGGTGGAGGACATTCTGCGACTGGACTGACCGCAGAAAGGAGCACGGTACTTTGATGCTGGGACGCAAATTCCATGACCTGGTGTTTTTCTTCTTGTTTCTCGCTGATGATATAGAGAATCCGGCTAAACATTTTATTTTCTCCCTTTTATTTACGGTGCCATTGGAATCTGGATAAAGAGAGCGACTGTGGCAACGAGGAGGGCGGCGGCGGTAACGATTGCGCCAACCCGAATCCATTCGCCAAAGCGGATGTGTTGGCCGCTTGCCCGTTCAAAGGCACCCACCGCTACAAGGTTGGCGGTGGAGCCGATTAAGGTGAGGTTGCCGCCGAAACAACCACCGAACAGCAAAGCCCACCAGAGGATTGATGCGTGGGGCAGACCGAATCGGGTCAGGTCTTTCACTACCGGTGCCAGAGCGGCAACAATCGGTAGGTTGTCAACGAAACCTGAAGCGATGCCCGAAAACCACAGAAGCAGAGCGACACTTGTTGTGGTCATGCTGCCACCAACCGCATTGGTGCCGGCAATAGTTTCCGAAAAACGTAAAACCAGATAACCCAGTTTAGTCGTCACGCCGGTGTATTCAAGGCAGGCGGCATTAGCGAAAAGAAACATAAAGTAAAGTAAAGTCCACCAGTCAATCCCTCTTTCAATGAGAATGCGGCCTTTTTCTTGCTCGTAAAAGATTATAAAACCGGTAGCGGCAAGGGCAACAGCAACCAGGGCGGTGCCTTCACCTAAATTGAACCAGAGCTCGAGCCGGCGGTGCAGAGCGATTAAAAGAACCGTAACGGTAAATGTGATGATGCCAGTACGCAGCTTTGTCCGGTCAATGAGACCGGTTGCTTTTTCCAGTTCTTCCGGGTTAATCTCATAACGGGTGCCAAAGAAGTGACGCCGATAAAGCACGAGGCAGAGGAGAGCGATAATCACCGCGGTGATTGCCGAAACCGGTGTTGCCCAGCGGAAAAAGTCTTCAAAACTTAATCCTCCGGCAAAGGCGATGTAAACCCCAATCGGGTTACCAACCAGTGTCAATGCCGAACCAACATTGGTGGCAAAAACGAGCGCGAGGAGGAAAGGCACGAGCGGGGCACGGGTGCGGCGGGAAATTTCCAGTGCCAGACCAAAGGTAACAAGTATTGCTGAGACTTCATCGGCAAAACCACCTAGGAGTACTGAAAACCCCATCAGTAGTAGCAGTAAAAGCCAGGGCACGCCTTTTACTTTTTGGATGGCCTTGACAACTAAAAAGCGAAATACTCCGATATTCTGGAGCCAGCGGACGATGACCATCATCGCCATTATGAAGAGAATGGTTGGAATCGACATGAACTTTACCGTCCGTTCCAAATCCATTACGCCAACAAGGAGTAAGATACCCAGTGCCGCGGCAGCGATTGCCACGCGGAACCGCCAGAAGAGCAAGGTACCAAAAATCATCGCCAGGAAAAGAGTGATAGTCAGTTCCTGCCGGAAAAGCCATTCGGGATTGTTGAAATGGAGATAGCCCAGTTCCTGGTAAATTCCGGATTCGGGCAACCGGATTAACGGTAAAACAGCTCGGGCGACGAAAAAGACCAAAAGGACTAAACCAAAGAAAAAAATCAGACGCCGGTTGCGTTTGAAAAAACCCTGATGGGGTGGCTGGGAAATAATCTTGGATGCGGTATGAGCGTCTTTTGCTTTCAAGGCAGCGCTGCGAATGTGGGGAGTGTTTAAGGAACGGGCGACCTCAGCCAGAAGGACAAGGTAGAGGTTACGGTCTTTTTCCGGGGCAACGAGCAGGACAATCAGTTGCACCGGTTCGTGGTCGATGGCATGCCATTCAAGCGGTTTTTCGAGCCGAAATACGATAATTGCCGGTTTTAGAACGTTGGGACTTATCACATGAGGAAGAGCAATGCCCGAACCAACACCGGTTGAGCCGAGAGTTTCCCGCTCTTTTAACTCTTTAACCAGGGTGCCGGCATCGGCAATGACACCGTCGCCCGCCAGTCGTGCGGCGGCGAGGCGAAAAATCTCTTCCTGGTTTGTGGTGCCGGCTATGTCCAGCGCCAGGTTGTGAAAGAAAAATCGCTCGAGTTTAATCACGCACGATAGTCCTTTTAATTTTTAAAGGAAAAATGTTATAACAAATAACAGTTAAGTCAAATTCAGGATAAAAAAATACAGCGGGCTCATTGAGGGGGGCAAGTAAAAGAAGATTTTTTGAAGGCGGGCCTGTAAGCCGGGTTCTGTCTCCCTTACGGGTGACGGTCATTTCTCTGGGACCGGCGGTTACCCGCGGTCTCAAGCGACCTACCCGGGAATCATCTGGACCGGGCCGGTCCGATTCCCAATTTGGTCTTGCACCGGACAGGGTTTACCCATCCGATGTGTCACCACACCGGATAGTGCGCTCTTACCGCACTGTTTCACCCTTACCCTACACAAAAGGTGCGGGGCGGTGTCGTTTCTGTGGCACTTTCCGTCCCCGGTTGGTCACCCAGCCGGAGCCTCGCCGTTAGCGAGTGTCCTGCCCTTCGGTGCCCGGACTTTCCTCTCCTGGAAATCAGGAGCGACCGTCCGACCCGCCTTCGTTTTAATTATAACACCGGTTTGCTAAAATTTCAACGGGTAGCGGTAAGAAATGCGGCAACTGGACAGATAGGTTTCAAAGATTAAAATGGTTGTTGTGAAGCGGGCTTTTCTGTTTTTATTGTTTGCGGGCATCGTTTTTGCCCAGCCGGTGCGTATCGGACTGGCACTTTCTGGTGGTGCGGCTCTGGGGCTTGCGCACATCGGGGTATTGAAGGTTTTAGAAGAAGAAGGTATAGGGTTTATTGGCATTGCCGGGAATAGTATGGGTTCGTTAGTGGGCGGCGTTTATGCTGCGGGGTACAGTGCCGCGCGGATTGAAAGCATCGCTTTGCATGCTGACTGGGACCGGCTTTTTTCTTCGCAGCCAAGTTTTGGTGCCCAGTACCTGCCGGAACGGCAACAGGCACAACGGTATGTGGTGCAATTGCGCCAGCGAAATTTTGTGCCCTATTTGCCGAGTGGGCTGGTGCCTCTCCAAAATGTAGAGTTTTTGCTTAATCGGTTACTGGCAGATATTGAGTTTCATACCGGCTACGATTTTGACAGTCTGCCGATTCCTTATCGGGTGGTGGCGGTGGATTGGAAGGCGGGAAAGAGGGTGATATTACGGCAGGGGCGGCTCGAGCAGGCAATCAGGGCAAGCATTGCGATTCCCGGCGTTTTCTCGCCCGAGGTGATTAACGGGGTAGAACTGGTTGATGGTGGTGTAATGGAATATCTGCCGGTTGAGCCGGTGCTCGAATTTGAACCCGATTTTGTCATTGCGGTGCTAACGATGCGCCGGGGCGAAGCCCGGGAGGCATCGCTGATCGATGTTGCGTCAAGGAGTGTAGATTTGATGGGTTTCAGTCGGGTGGAGGAGGAAAAGAGACTCGCCGATGTGGTGATTGAGCCTGATGTTTCAAAATTTTTACATTCAGATTTCGCCCGGGCTAAAGAGTTAATTGCCGCTGGTGAGTCGGCGGCGCGGGCGGCACTGCCTTTAATAAGAGCGAAGTTGCAGGGACGGACGCCGGTGGTGATGCGCCGGGCAATTAAGTTCAGGATGTTGCCGGTGGTAAAGGTTGTTAGATTTGAGGGTACGCGCAGGACCAAAGAGTCGCTTCTGCGCCGGGAGGTGCGTATTAAAGAAGGCGCGCGGCTGGATTTCGACATCCTCCTTTCCGACCTGGAACGGCTGTTTAACAGTTCGCTATTTGAAGATGTTAATTACCGGCTGGAGTTTACGGGTGTTGATAGTGTTGAGGTGGTGTTTGAGTTGAGCGAGAAACCCTACGGGTTCTATTTGCTTGGTTTGCGATACGACAGTTACGACAATGTGGTGGTTGGAGCCGAAATCGGCGAGGGTAATTTGTGGGGAACAGGCGCAATGGCGCGTGCCGCTGGTGTGCTGGGTAATCCGAATGAGGTGCGGCTGGGGTTAACCGGCACAAAAGTGTTCAATCTGCCTTTTGGATATCGGCTTGACTGGTTTTTAGGGCGCGAGAGCCGTAACTGGTGGCAAGATGGGGTGTTTTCTTCCAGCTATTTTGTTAATTACAATGGTGCGGTCGCGGCCGCCGGATACATTCTGGGCCGTAACGGGTTTTTTAACCTTGGGGTTCAAGGGGAAAGGGTTTCTTATGCCGGCGTGGTTGTCGACAGTTTGAAACCAGAACTGATAATTGGTCCAATGTTTACCCTTGAATTTAACAATCAGGATGATATTTATTTACCCCGGCGCGGGCTCGCGTACAAGTTGAACCTATTTTACAGTTGGCCCCGGTTAAAAAGTGGCCGGGAGAATCTCCGGGTTGACATAAACGGCGAGCAGATGGTACCGCTGCTTTCTTTTCTGGGATTGCGATTGTTCGGCGGGTTGGGTTGGGCGCTGGGTGATATGGCGTTTTTTAATTATTTTCGCAACCGCACCGAACTCGTCGGTTTTGCACCAGATGAGTGGACTAACGAACAGCGGCTGTATCTGGGGGGAGGGTTGCGATTCAAATTGTTTGACTTTTCCCGACAGGGTAATTATCCCTTGTATCTGGAGCTTATGGCAAATGGCGCAACATTTTCTCCGCCCGAGACGCTTGTTTTGAGGGAAAAAGAGATACGGGATATGATGCACTGGGGTGTGGGTGTCGGGATACTATCAAACACGCCGCTCGGTCCGGCAAAGGCGGTTGTCGGGCTGGGTAATTTTCTAAAAAAGCCGCCCCATCCCGGTGGGGTGCGAATTTTTATCTCCCTGGGGCGGGAGTTTCGTTATCAGCGGTAGGTGTTCTGCCCGGGGCAGGCACGGACACATAGGCCGCAGATGAACTGGTGGACAAATCGCTGGCGCTGAAACTCCTTTAACTTCTCAAAGCAGGCGCGGTGGTCAAAATCGGTGGGACTTTGCTTTATCGCCTGTGCGGGACAGACTTCAATACAGCGGTAACAACTGCCGCAGTCATGTTTTAACGGTGCACCGGGGTCAAGGGGCAGGTCGGTGAGAACGGTTACCAGCCTTACCTGAGCACCGAATTCGGGTGTAATTAAGAGGTTGTTTCTTCCCAGCCAGCCTATGCCGGCGGCGATTGCGACCCGTTTGTGGGACAGGTGGCCACGCTGATTTTCCCAGTCAACAACCTGGGAGGCGGGTATCGGCAGGGCATTGTAACCGGACTGCTGCAGGCGCCATACCAGTTCCAGCGCAATGCGGTCAAGGGCAAAGTTCAACTGACGGTAGTGGTGTTCGTAAAGATGGTTGGGGTGGTCAATTAAGGTTGCCAGGACCTCCGAAGATAGCGGGACGGCAAGGGATATTGCAAAAGGCAGACGGGTGAATGTTTCGGGTGCCAAAGCGGCGTCGGCGGTGTTGATATCTTTCGTTTCGGCGACACCGAAGGCGACTACGCCTCGGTTGCGACAGAAAGACTCCAGTTCGGTCCGGAGTTGTATTAGACTCATTTTGCCCCCTTTATAAATACGGTTAAGGCAAAGATTGCGGCTGGGGTGATACCCGGAATGTTTTGGGCTTGCCCCAGTGATTCGGGCCGAATCCGTGCCAGTTTTTCGCGTAGCTCTGTGGAAAGTCCGGGCACGGCATGGTAGTCAATATTTGCCGGAATTCGAATCTGTTCCAGTTCTTGAAATTCGGCGACCTGACGCCGGGTGCGGTTGATATAGCCTTCATACTTTACCTCCACTTCAACTAAATCCTGAGCCGATTTTGCAATTGCCGGCGCTGTGGGCAGGATTGTTCGTAGGTCTTCGTAGGTGATTTCTGGGCGACGGAGCAGTTCAATTGCCGCAGTTGTTTCGTTAAGCGGACCGGTGCCCAGTTTTTTCAAACGCCGGTTAATTTCGGGTGACGGTTTTACCCTGGATTTTTTTAGCCAGTCAATTGTGGCGTTAAACTGACGGGCTTTTTCTTCAATAAGCCGGTAGCGTTCCGCGGGCAGCAAACCGAGTTCAAAACCTCTGGGACCAAGCCGTATGTCGGCGTTGTCTTCCCGTAAAAGCAGTCGATATTCAACCCGGGCAGTGAACATCCGGTACGGTTCATCGGTGCCCCGGGTTACAAGGTCGTCAATCAGGACACCGATATAACCTTCGGCTCGGGAGATGGTAAAAGGTGGCTTGCTTTTAACCCGGAGGGCAGCGTTGATGCCGGCGATGAGTCCCTGAACGGCGGCTTCTTCGTAGCCGGTGGTACCGTTGATCTGGCCGGCGAAGTAAAGGTTTTTAATCAGCCGGGTTTCCAGTGTGGGATACAACTGGGTGGGGTCGGAGTAGTCGTGTTCGATTGCATAGCCCGGCCGCATCATCCGGCAGTTTTCGAGCCCGGGAATGGAGTGGAGCATCTTTTCCTGAGTTTCGACCGGCAGGCTGGTGGAAATTCCGTTGGGATAACATTCGACAGTGTTTACCCCTTCGGGTTCGAGGAAGATATGGTGGCGTTCCCGCTCGGGAAATTTGACAACTTTGTCTTCAATTGAAGGGCAGTAACGGACCCCTTTGCCTTTGATAATGCCGGCGTAGAGGGGTGAATGTTTCAGCCCGGATTTGACGATGCGATGGGTTTTGGGTGTGGTGTAGGTGATGTAACAGACGGCACGGTTTTTCAGCGGTTCATCGGTCCAGAAGGAAAAAGGGTTGGGCGGTTCATCACCCGGTTGGCTCGGCAATTTTTGAAGATTAACGGTACGGATGTCAATGCGCGGGGGCGTGCCGGTTTTGAATCGACCGAGGCGAAACCCGAGTTCCCGGAGGTTTTCACTCAAAAGATTGGCCGGTGCTTCACCCAACCGGCCCGCAGGAAAATGAGTTAGCCCGATATGGACGAGGCCGGATAAAAAGGTGCCGGGTGCGAGGATAACCGCTTTACCGCGAAACTTTTCGCCGATTTCAGTCTCAACACCGCAAACGGTTTTACCCCGCGTGATGAGGCGCTGTGCCGTGCCCTGACGGATGGTAAGATGTTCGATTTTTTCCAGTTGGGCGCGCATCAGCTGTCGGTACAACTGACGGTCAACCTGGACGCGGGAAGAACGCACCGCCCGGCCTTTGCTCGTGTTCAACTGGCGGAAGTGGATTCCTGCTTGGTCGGTGATGAGCGCCATCTGACCACCGAGGGCGTCAAGTTCTTTGACCAGCTGACCCTTGCCAATGCCACCGACCGCGGGATTACAGGACATCAACGCGATGGTGTCGAGGTTCTGAGTTAAGAGCAGGGTGGTACAGCCCATTCGGGCGCTGGCCAGTGCGGCTTCGCAACCGGCATGGCCACCACCGACGACAATCACATCAAAACGCTGGGGCTCCATCTTAAAAATTGTAAATCAGTGGGCAATGATGTCAAAAGAAAAAGTGGCAAAAGGCACCAATTTTGCTATAATTATAATGGTGAGGGAGAATTTACAGTTGTTGATTGTTGTTGGAATCGCTTTACTGCTAATTTTAATGGCGGCTGAGGAGTCTAAGAGGGCGTTTCCGGAACCGGCCTTTATCGCGGCAGCGCGTGCCCAGGTTGAGAATCAGATTGGGACTGGTGATACGATGGAACTTGACGAAGATTGGAAAGAGTACGACGAAGAGCGGTTGTTGGAAAATTTGCCTGCGGAACAGTTTAGTGAATGGGGCAAAATTTTACCGGCAGATTCGCTCATCAATATTTCCCGAATCCATCAGATAGTCAAGCGGTTGTTTTCTGCACCGTAGTCGTTACCGGCTGTTATTCCGCCACCAAAGCGATGTACAGTCTTTCTGTCCTGTCATTGCCCGCCGAAGCCGAAGCAAGCCGATTTAATATAAAAGGAGTCAGGATTAGAACAGAATGGCACTTACCTGCCTGCAGCCACGATTCATATCAGTTCTGACCGGAAAACACCACCGGGAACAGAACCGGAAATACAACTCAGGACAGTACTCAAAACCGGTCAGCAGATTATCAGGATAGTTGGTAATAAAAGGGTGTCTTAGACGGTTTTAGTTGGCACCCTGTTGATTATCGATAAGATAGGCGCGAAATGGTCTCGAAAATGGTTTTCAATAGACTAAGAAGGATGATAAAAGGGGTGATAGAAAAAAAGGGGTATAAATAAGGGGTAGCATCGCCTTGCTTGTACCGTAAAGACCTTTAACTTGACTCAAAAATCACACTGGATAGAATTGAGTTTAATGAAGGCAAATTTTGCGACATTGGTCGTGGTTTGGGCGGTTCTTTTTTCTTCCGGGTATGCCATTTTTGAAGACGACGGTACCGGCGTGCGCGCAGATGGTATGGGCGGTGCTTTTTGGGCACTGGCAGATGACATCAGCGCGATTGATTTTAATCCCGCAGGACTGGCGCAGGTGCCGGAACGGCAGTTCCTGGGGTTTTATAAGTTGCTTTACAGCGGTGTTGATGTTGGTTTGCATACGGTTTACGCCGGCATGGGCATACCTGTCAAGAAGTTAGGGACTTTTGGTCTGCGGGTTCAGGAGACCGGCTTTTCTCTTCAATCGCAGCGGTCAATAAAACTGGCGCACGGGTTTGAACTGGCAGAAGGGATATTTTTTGGTTATGGGCTAAACGGGTACAACCTTTATCAAAAGGATTACGGTCAGGGCTGGACAGCAGGTCTGGATCTGGGAATGTTTGTCCGGGTGCACCGCTTCTGGAGCGCAGGTTTTTATGTCCACAATATAAATTTGCCCAGGATTGGCGAGTCGGAAATTAGCCGAATTCTGGCGTTTGGACTGGGTTTTTCGCCGACCCCGGGTATTCATTCCGCCCTGGGATTTTCCAAGGAGCCGGGGATGCGGACCAGAATTGCCCTGGGACAGGAGTTTGAAATCATCCCTCGGTACCTGACGCTGCGTGCCGGCGCCAGTACCGAGCCGGTAACGTTTTCTTTTGGGTTGGGTAGCGGCGTGGAACGGGTCCGGGTTGATTATGCGCTCAAAACCCATCCAGTTTTACCCTTGACGCACAACTTCGGGGTGCTGGTGAAATTTTAACGCTGATGGTCTGGGTGTTCATTTTCCTGATTGCTACTTTTACGCCTGACCGGCAGCTGGATATCAACAACGCCCGTTTTGAAGATATCCGGCAGTTGCCGGTTGATTCGGTTACGGCGCAGCAGATTTATCAATATCTCCTTTTGTACGGGCGGCTGAACAGTATTTACGACCTTTTGCAAATACCCGGTATCACCCCGGAAAAACTAAAGGAGTTGAAGCCGCTGATTTACATCAGCCGGCGTGACTGGGAGGAAGTTCAGGAGGAGAACCTGCTGCGCATTCAGCGGCGGCTGGCAAGTGAAGATGGCCCGAGTAAAGCGGTCGTCGAAGAGTGGCAGGACCTTTTAGTTGACCCGTTGAACATCAATCGGGCAACGGTTGACGACCTGTTGACGCTGGAGAATGTTTCGCTCCTGGATGCGGTGGCGGTGGTTAAGTACCTGAAAGGGGGTGGAAAGATAGAAAGCCGGCGCGACCTTGCCAGTCGGGTGGATGGGTTGTCAACCTATGGTTACCGGGGGATGCGTCACTATGTAAAATTTACCGACCGGGCGGGTCAGAACCGATGGGGTGGTAACTACCGGATTAAGTTGGAGACCAGCCCGGATTGGGATGTGGTTGTTGACCCAAGTGAGTTTGCTGCGGCGCTTAAAACAGTGGCAACCGATACCGCAGAATTCCGGCAGGCGGGATTCACCACCGAAGAGATTGAGTTTTTCCGGCAGCGACTTAATGCTGAAAGCACCTATCGTGCCCGGATGAGAAATGAAGCAAGTGCCCGTCACCGGCTAAGATTGCGCTGGGGAGACAAATTACATCTGGGTGGTTGGGGGGGACAGAAGTTGTATGAACCGGGAGTGATAAGTGATGTGAAAGGTTATGTGGCGTTAGATGAGTTGGGACCGGTGAAACGGGTGATAGTTGGTGATTATCGGCTGGCACTGGGACAGGGGATTTTGCTCGACAACGATTTTGAACTTTTACCCCGGGTTTACAATCGAAGAGAAGGGCTTTTCGGCGACTTAAATGAAAATTTAGGGTTTGGTATGCGGGGCGCAGCGGGTACGGTTCGCCTGGGCCGAACCGGTTTTCTGGGGTTCTTCTCCCGGGCAAAGCGGGATGCGATTCTCAATCCGGACAGTAGCGTAAACTGGTTGATTGTTTCCACGCCGCGCTACCCTACTTTCAAAGATGTTTTGCAGGAGACGAGCACGGGCGGTAATTTAAAGTTCGATTTATCGGGATTGGGCTTTTTACCCGTCGGGACTCGTATCGGTGCCTCGGTTTTGTCCAGTCAGATGAGTAGAAATTTTCAGCCCGAGGCGCGTTTTCTTGACCTGCCCGGCGATGCTGAAGTCCTGAACGACCCTAATTACCTACGGCTGGATACCGGCAGAACAAAGATGTTTTATGGTGCCGATTTCCGAACGGCAATTGAAAACTTCTCCCTGGAGGGAGAAGTTGCCCGCCAGCAGCGCGGCGGCAATGCTTATCTGGTCAAGGCGCGTACCCAGTACGACTATCTCTATGTCAATGTCCTTTATCGGCGTTACGATGTGAACTATGTCAATCATTACAATCGGGGTTATTGCGAGGAGTTGCGGTTTGAAAATACGACATTAGAGAAGCCCTATCGGCTCATCGACCCGGCATTTACCGCGCTGGCGAAGTTTCCGATGCCTAAGGCAGAAGAGGGTGTTATGGTTGAGACGCGTTATCAGATTTCGCGGGCGGTTACCATTACCCGGGCTTATCTGGATGTGTGGCGCAACCTTGCCTGGGGTAGTGACAACTGTCGGTTTCAAGGCGAGGTTGAGTATCGGCCGGTTTTTGGTGTGCGATTGAGGTTTAAGCAGAAGGTACAACTGCGAGAAAATCCGAAACCGGCGGTGCCGACCAATTCGCTCTCCCTGGAGTCAACCTTGCGGGCGATGCTCTCACTTTCCAACTGGGACTATCTGACGGCCGAGGTGCGTTCCGGGCGAACGGTGCTAACGCCAACCCTGAAGTACGGTGATGAGGCGAGCATCAACGGTGACTTCATCGCGGTGCAGTGGGAACACAACTTTTCACCGCGTTTCAGCGGTGAACTGGGTGTTGCGACCTGGCGTAGTGCCGGGATGTCGGAGTGGCTGTTTGAGGACAACACCATTGACTTTGTTGATGGGCAGGGGTTTAAGTGGTATCTGGCACTGACCGACCAGATTTCCGAACACCTGCTCTTTTATCTGAAGTTCCGGCATAAGATAAGCGACTTTCCTCATACCGGACTCGCGAACAATGAGGGTGTCCATTATGGTGATGGCACGCCGGTTTCCGATTTTGTTAGCCGGGAAAGCCGGTTCAATGTCAGTATGCAGTTGGACTTTTTATGGTAGGGGGTGAAAATTGATAAGAATATATCGCCATCGATGTTGTTTGATTGGGGTGCTGGTGATGGTGTTGGTCGGTTTTGCCACGCCGACCATTCCGATGCGAGATTATCTTGGAGAATGGTTAAGACCAACTCCTGATGGGGTTTTCCTGAACCCGGCCGATTTAGCCGGTCGCGGCGAACTTGCGGTGGCGCCCCGGGTCAGTGTCAACTGGGGGCTGAGGTATGTTTCAGAGCAACGGGTGCGGTATGTGTATGACCAGTTTGAGAATACAATTGGTGAAGCGGTGTTTGCGGACAATATTGGTTTTAACTGGGTGCCGGGACCAGTTTCAATTGTTTATCCGTTTCGTCGATTTGCGCTGGGCGCGGGGCTTGCACCGGTGCGTGACTTCCATTACCGCTATTTGAAGGAGTACCGGGACGAGTTTTATGTTAAAATTGGTGAAGACCGGCTCGAGCAGGGCGGGTTTCTCTATTCGGGTAACATTGCCGCGGCGTTTAAGCCGATAAAGTTTATTGCGCTGGGTGCGGGATTTTGCTACGCCTGGGGTGAACGGGAACTTAAGAGTACAATGGTTCGGGGATTGGATACCGTCAATTTTTCCGTCAAGAGCGGTCCGAAAGGTCTAGGCTGGAACGCCGGCTTAACGGTAGCGCCGTTGTTGCGGTTCAGTGCCGGTTTGAGTTATCAGAGCCGGTTGCGGTTTAACGGTCCGGACAGTTTTGACCTCAAGGGTTATCCGGGGCGCGGAGAGGTTGAGTTGAACTATCAGGCGCCGGGGCAACTGCCATCACAGGTTAAACTGGTTGTCGGTACCGAAGCCTGGTCTGAAATCTACCCGGGCTTCCACAATGTGATTTATGTTCAGACGACCGTTGAGCATATCATGCTGAACTCGGTTCGGCTGCGTTACGGGTTTGGGCTGCGTCCACTCTTTACGGACCCAACGGTGCATCGGGTTGAGGCGCTGTTCGGGCTCGGTTTTAATGCGGGCCGATACCGGATTAACCTTGACGGTAATTTAAACCGGGAGGCGCTCAACGCAAGCGATTTTGCTTTAATTCCTGAGGATGCTGATTTTCGGGCGTACGAGACGAAATTTAACTTGAGAACCGGCATGGAGTATGAGTTTTAAGGAGAGCAATGTTTTGCGGGGGATAGCGCTTTTCTTAATCTTAGTTGCTTTTGGCTTTAGTCAGGTCCAGCATATATTTATTGTCCATACGAACGATATTCACGGTGCCCTTTTGCCCGGAGAAGCATACTGGCTGGATAAGAATTTTCCGCCCCCACTTGCCAATGCCAGTGGCGCGATGACGGTGATTCGGGAGTTACGGGATTCGGCGGTGCGTAATGGGTTTGGATTTTTACTCCTTGATGGCGGCGATATATTTAAAGGAACTCCGGTTGGCGACTTTACCCGGGGTCAGGCGGTGGTGGACTTTTTCCGGCGGGCCGGTTACGATGCGGTTGCACCCGGGAACCACGACTTTGATATGGGATGGTGGGTTTTGAAGGAGCTGGTGGACAGTTCACAAATTCCCTGGGTTGCGACCAATGTCCGGGTTAAAGGGACCGATACCGCGCCCGGTTTTTTGGTAACCAGCGCGATTTTTGAACGGGGCGGGGTGAAAATCGGACTGCTGGGGGTCTTGACCAAGTACCTTTACGGGATGGTCAACGAATCTTTGATTGGTAACCTATCGATTTTGCCTTACTACGAGGTTGCCCGCGAGGAGGTGAAACGGTTGCAAGACCAAGGCGCGGATATTGTCGTGGCACTGAACCACATCGGGTATAGCCATGACCAGCGTTTTGCCGATTCGGTCCCGGGTGTTGACATCATCATCGGCGCGCACAGCCACACCGGTGTGAAACCACCTTATGAGAGTCCGAAAAACCATACGATTATCCAGCAGGCGTATTCAAAGTTGAGTACGGTTGGGGTTCTGGACATCAGTTTTGACCTCAAGACCCGCCAGATTGTTGGATATCAGGGAAAACTGATTGACCTCTTAGGTGACGAGATTCCCCGGGATTTGATTTATGCCCGACATCTTGATTCGGTGCGCGCGGTAGCGGAAAAGGGTTTTGATGAGGTTTTAGGCTACTGTAAAAGGGAACTGACCCGGGGTGGTTTTATCGAGACACCAGCGGGCAATTTGATAACCGATGCGATGCGCGAGCGGTTCAACACCGACATCGCCATCCACAATTCGGCAGGTATCAGGGCAAACATTCCAGCAGGCCCGGTTAGTTACCGGCACGTCTATCAGGTTGATGTTTTTGGTAATACGGTGGTGACCGGAAAGTGGACCGGGAAGCAGGTCAAAGAGATGCTTGAGGTTTCAGTTAACGGACACCATGCGATATTTCAGGTTTCCGGTGTAAAGATGCGCTACACAAAAAAGAGGCCGATTGGCGAACGGGTGGTTTCGGTGCTTGTCAATGGGGAGCCGCTGGATAGTAACCGGGTTTACACCGTGGCGACCAATTCGTACCTTGCGGCAGGCAGTGGCGATTATCGGATTTTTGCCGAGGGACAGGATATCGAAGACAGTTATCTGCCATTGCGCGATGTTATTGCCGACTATATCCGGCGCCATTCGCCGGTTGATGCCCAGATTGAGGGCCGTATCGTGTTGATTGACCATTAACCGAGGTGATGAGTAGCACGGTCTGGCCTGTTAAGCCGGTTGATGAGGAACGGGTTAAGGCGCTGGTTCAGGAGTTAAAAATTTCCGAGCCTCTTGCCCGATTGCTGGTGTTGCGGGGTGTAAAGGACCGGACCGACGCTGAAATGTGGCTCAACCCGAATTTTACCCATTTACATCCTCCGGAGCTTTTGCCCGACTTTGAACTGGCACGAGACCGGATTTTTCAGGCGATAGAAAAAAAAGAGACCGTACTTATCTGGGGGCACGACGACCTGGATGGAATAACGGCGACAGTTTTGCTCTATCAGGTGCTTAGCGGGCTTCAGGCAAAGGCAAGGTATTACATTCCGGTTAAAGGCAAAGACAAACACGGGCTTGATTATCGGTATATCGAAGGTGCCGGGGCAAACGAAGTCCGGTTGATAATTACGGTTGATTGCGGTATCACAAACCACCAGGATGTTGCGGAATTGAAGAGAGTTGGGGTCGATGTAGTTGTAACCGACCATCATGAGGTTATTGACCCGTTGCCCGGTGCGGTTGCCACGGTTGACCCAAAGCGGCTGGATTCCGACTACCCGGATACCAATCTGACCGGGGTCGGGGTGGCGCTGAAACTGGCGCTGGGACTGGTAAAGGAGAAACTGGGATTTTCCGCTGCGGAGTTCTTTTCCGTTTATCAGGATGCGCTTGTTTTAGCGACACTCGGGACAATCGCAGACCGGGCATCACTCATCGGTGAAAATCGGGTGCTGGTAAAACACGGATTGCGCCAGCTGGAAAAGACCGGTATACCGGCGGTGCGTGCGGTGCTGCGGTCGATAAACTTTCCGCCCCAGGGTTTTACGGTCAGCGGATTTCTTGCCGAACTTTTGCCCCTGTTTGCATCGGCGAACGGTGCAGACGGGGTGCGCCATTTTCTTAACCAGGACCCGGCGGTTGCGGAAGAGTGGGTTAAGGAACTGGTGGTGCGCAGTCAGATGTGGCGTGAGGAGGCGGAGAAAACATTTGCCCTGGCGAGCGCGAATGTCAGGCTCGGTGACGGGATACTTTTTGTGCAACACCCGGACCTGTCGTTACGGGCGCTGGGTTTCAGCGCGGCGCGGTTGCGGGAAAGGTACGGGGTACCAGCAATTGTTATCGGTCGACGGGGTGATGTCTGGGTTGGTGAGTGTCGCGGGATGGATGGTGTTGATTTAATGGATTTGTTGCGGGCGATGCGTAACTACTTTATCGACTACGGTGGCCACAAGAAGGCAGCAGGTTTTTCAATTAAGGAGGAGAATGTTGCCGATTTTATCCGGGCGGCAGAACGCTTTGCCCACACCAACTTTGCCCCGAAGATTGTTCGGGAGTTGATGCCGTTTGCCGATGGTTTTTTACCCCTGAGTAAATTTGAGCGGGATGTGGTAGAACTGGCACCTTTTGGCGAAGGTAACCCACAACCGATTTTTGTTTCCGAACCGACAGCGTTCACTTTTAGCGAAAAGGGGTTTGTTCCTGAGACCAATCCGGCGCTGGTGCTTTTGCCCGGGCGCGGCGAATGTCAGATAACTACGGGAGTGATGTATCGGGTACTGTACACAGTGGATGACCTCGGGCAGATAACGGTGGTTGCCTGTCATTCGGAACCGGAAAGTGCCCACTAAAACGGTCTACGCGGCACGAAAGCGTAATCGTGCCGACCATCTCTGGATATATTCCAACGAGATTGTTAGAACCGAAAAGAACCCGGAGATGGGTGATTTAGTCAAGGTTTTTGACCGGGGTAAGTTTATCGGTTGCGGGATGTTTAATCCCCGTTCTTTGATTGCGGTTCGGCTTTACTCAACCGGTGATGAGGAACTAAATGAACATCTGGTGCGCCGCCGGCTTGAGCAAGCGTATCAACTGCGCAAGAAGAAACTACCGGGCGAGAACGACTTCCGGCTGGTGTTCGGGGAGAGTGACTGGTTACCAGGGCTGGTGATTGACAAGTACGGTTCGCACTTTGCGGTCCAGGTTTATGCCGCCGGTTTTGACAACCGCCTGGACCTGGTGACGCGGGCGCTGCTCGACCTGTTTGATGTGGCCGCTATTTTTGAAAAAGACGACATCAAACTGCGGGAACCCGAAGGTCTGGAGCGCCGCGAGCGGTTGCTCTATGGCACACCCCAGCCCGATTTGGTTATCTCGGAAAACGGTTTGCGGTTTTATGTCAACATCGCGGAAGGGCAAAAAACAGGTTACTTCTTTGACCATCGTCTTACCCGCCTCAAGGTGAGGAAACTGGCAAAGAACCGCCGGGTGCTGGATGTGTTTTGTTACACCGGCTCATTTGCCATCAACGCTGCCTGGGGTGGGGCAAAGGAGATAAAGGCGGTTGACATCTCGGCAGCGGCTTGTGCGCTTGCCGAGCGCAACGCCCGGCTCAATGGCGTGGCGGAGAAATGTGAATTTGTCGTGGCGGATGCGTTTGAATACATGCGTGATTTACTGCGTAAAGGCGAACGGTTTGAACTGATAAATTTGGACCCGCCGGCGTTCATCAAAGCACAGAAGCAGAAAAAGACGGGTATTAACGGTTACCTGAAGTTAAACCGGCTGGCGCTGAAACTGTTAACCCCAGGTGGCATTCTGGTCTCATCCTCGTGCTCGCATTACCTTTTCTGGCAGGACCTGCTGGATGTGATTGCTCGGGCAGCGCAGGAGGTGAATCGGACATTTGTGATTCTTGACCGTTCGCAACAGGGTCCAGACCATCCGGTTCTGCCCCAGATGCCGGAATCAGAGTATTTACGTTGCCTGATTGTCCAGGTGGATTAGCGGACAGGGCGCCAGTTCTGATAACCACCTGAGAACAAAAGTAAACAGGGTGAGGTGGTTTGATAAGGATTCTGAAGCGATTAGAGAAGCGGAGTTTCGGGGTGCCGGACTGACCGAGGTGAATATCTTGATTCGGGTGCTGGTGGCATAATGTAGTCTATCAGGGACGAACCCGGGAACAGTATCGAGGTATACCCCGGGCGCGCCGGGTAAATTTTTCTAACTGTTTACAAACCTGTTTGTTAGCGTGGCAACGACAATATTCCCCGTTAATTTTCTATTTTAACGGGCTCATAAATATTACGGGTGCAGGGTAAAGCACAGACATCCGGTTTAACCAGGACGTCGTTTTGACAAATTCGTTCAAGGGGTTATACTAACTTGATGTCAAAAGAAAAGTCAGCAGGGAAACTGGACACGATTGTCGGTGGCGAAACAACGGTCAAGGGTGATTTTCGGGTTGCCGGGGGGCTGCGGCTTGACGGTCAGATTGAGGGCCGGGTTGATGTTGCTGACACATTTCTTACCGGGCCCCGTTCATTTTTCAAGGGTGAGGTCCATTGTCAGGGTGCGGTTATTGCCGGCAAAGTAGAAGGTAATATATTTGCCAGTGAGCGGGTTGAGTTGCAAAGCGGTGCCCAGGTGTTTGGCAATATCACCTGCCGGGAACTGGTGATTCAACCGGGCTGTGTTTTTGAGGGCGGTTGCTCGATGGTCAAAGGCGACTCCTAAAGTTAAATCGGTCACAGATGCGGCTCTTGGTACTGGGGACGCTGCTGTTCGGCGGCTTAGGCGCGATGCCACCAATGCCCGGGAACACCGTTAAGCTGCGATTTCCCGGTCAACTGGAAAAGCCGGAAAGGGTCCGGGCGCTTACCGACGAGCCCCGGCGGTTTCTGGTGCTGTTGGTCGACTTCAGTGACAAGCCTCAACAACACAGTAAAGGAGAGTTTGAACAGCTGCTGTTTGGTACCGGTAATTTTTCAATGAGAGATTACTTTTCTGAGGTGAGTTACGGCGGGTTGACGGTGACGGGCGAGGTTGTTGATTGGGTCCGTTTGGGCAACCCCTATTCCTATTATCTTGGGGACTCGTTTGGCATCTATGGGACTTTTCCCCGCAACAGCCAGGGGCTGGTGCGCGATGTGGTGTTGGCGGTTGACAATTGGGTTGACTTTTCCCGCTACGATGGCGATGGTGATGGGTTTGTTGATGGTCTGATGTTAATTCACGCTGGTCCTGGTGCAGAGGAGACCGGTTCCCGCCAGGATATCTGGTCCCACAAGTGGCAGCTGTCTGATCCGGTGTTTGGTTCACCAGGTCCGGTACAGACACAGGACGGCGTGCAGGTTGATGTTTTTTCAATTCAGCCCGAGCGTTTTCAGGATGGTTCACTGATAACGATCGGGGTTTTCTGTCATGAGTTTGGGCACATTCTTGGGTTGCCGGACCTTTATGACACAGACTATTCAAGTTCGGGTCTGGGGATTTTCTGTTTGATGGCAGGGGGCGGCTGGGCAAGGGTAAATGAGTCGGAACCTTATGGCAGCTCACCGGTTCACATCTGTTCCTGGGGGAAGTATCTTCTGGGCTGGGTAAGACCGGAGTCAATCGAAAAGGGCGGGGTTGATTCGCTTTTCGCTTCGATTACTGCCACCGCCCGACAGCCGGCATGCTTCCGGATTTTGAGTAATCCCGGGGGCGTTGATTGGAGTGGGGCAGGGACCGGTAGCGGCGAGTACTTTCTGGTGGAAAACCGGCAGCGCATCGGTTTTGACCGGGGCTTGCCTGGTAGCGGGCTATTGATTTTGCACATTGACGAGTCACAGCCCAGTAACGATAACGAACAGCACCCCTTAGTGGGAATTCTGCGCGCCGACCGTTCACCCAATTTTGCCCTGGGACCAAATGACCGGGGAGGTGATGCGCAGTTGTGGAAGGAAAGCGACACCGGGGTCAGCAACTTTACCACCCCTTCAACCGCATTTTACGATGGGGTGCAGAGCGGGGTGGTGATTGAGAAGATTTCACCGTCCGGGGATAATATGACGGCACTTTTGCGGATTGCACCTCTTTTTTTAGGACTGGTGTACTCTTTTCCTAATCCGGTAATCCCTCCCAAGGGCAACCGCCAGGCAACGATTGTCTACACGCCAACCGATAGCGCCCGGCTGGCAAATAAATATCCTCAATTTAAGGTTAAGATTTACAATATCGCGGGCGAGCCGGTTCGGGTTCTTGATAAAGAGACGGAGATTAACCGCACCCATCGCGCTGCTTTCTGGGATTTAAAGAATTCCCGGGGCCAGCCGGTGACGAGCGGGATGTATTTTTATGTTGTGGAACTGGAAGATGAGGGGGTTAAGGAAGAGGGTATTGGAAGATTAACTGTTATCAGATAGGAGGTTTAAGTGAAGGTCGAATTAAATGGTAAAGTGGCGGTTGTGACCGGTGCCGGTTCGGGCATCGGACGGGCGATTGCGCTGGAACTGGGAAAAGCAGGTGCTCAGGTTGCGGTGTGTGACCTGTTTTTAGATGCGGCAGAGCGGGTGGTTGGTGAACTTAAAGCACAGGGTGGAGAGGGAGTAGCCTATCAGGTTGATGTTGCCGATTTTACTCAGGCGGTAAAAACCTGTGAAGATATTGAAAAGAGGTTTAACCGCCTGGACATTTTAGTTAACAACGCCGGCATTACAAGGGACAATCTACTTTTACGGATGAGCGAGGACGATTTTGACCGGGTGATAGCGGTGAATCTCAAAGGCGCGTTCAACTGGACAAAAGTTGGCTGCCGGGCAATGATGAAGGCGCGCTGGGGAAGAATTGTCAATATCAGTTCGGTTATCGGGCAGATGGGCAACGCCGGACAGGCGAACTATGCGGCGGCAAAGGCGGGTTTAATCGGGTTTACAAAGGCGGTTGCCAAAGAGCTGGCGCCGCGAAATATCACGGTGAATGCGATTGCCCCGGGGTTTATCGCAACCGCAATGACCGAAAAACTCGATGCAACGACAAAGGCACGGTATCTCGAGGCGATTCCGTTAAAACGAGCAGGCACACCGCAAGATGTTGCCGCAGTGTGCCTGTTCCTTGCTTCCGAAGAGGCGGGTTACATCACCGGCCAGGTTATCCGGGTTGATGGTGGGATGCTGATGTAGTCCATCCTGGCGGGCTCAACCCATTATCCAATCCCGGAGTTTGGTGACCAGATGTGATTGCAGGCTTGACAATAGAAGTACAGCGGCGGGTATTGGATGCCATCGGTGCAGCCGGGACAGGGAACTGATATCGGTCTACCATCGGGCAGGATTTCTGCTTCCCGCTCCCAGACATGGGCTTTTGAGACACCGGGTCCAACAGAACTGACCTGATGCTCATAATGAGCCCAGGTGTTGTCGCTACCGCATTGCGGGCAGGTTGGTCGTGCCATTATTGACTCCTTTCGTTTGCTCTTACCTCCCGAACAAACAACGGCTTACTGCCGTTTAGCCGAAATTATATTAAGCGGTTTTTCTGGTAATGTCAAAATATGTCGTGCTTGACACAAATTGTTGGGTGTTTATGCTGAAAAAGAGAGTTAAGCGATGCCGAAAGATAACCTTCGAAGTTTAAAGGAGCAATTAAAAAAAGCGCAGGATGATAAAGAGCGTCTTAACTGTATTATTGCGCTCGGCGACGAGTTGCGCATCAGCGCTCCGACTGAGGCAAAGCCGCTGCTGGAAGAGGCGTTGAAAATTTGCCGGGATATCGGTGCAATGGAACAGATGGTCCGAATTTCTCTGCGGCTGGCGGATGTGTGCCGATTGTTAGGGGATGTTGAGGCGAGCCGGCATTATGCCAGTCAGACATTAAAATTGGCAAAGGATTTGGGGCATCAGCGGCTTCAGGGTAGTGGGTTTTATCTTATGGGGATAATTCACGAGAAGGCGGGTGAATACGAGGCAGCGCTGGGCTGTTACCGTCAGGCGCGGGAAATTTGGGAGAAAGATAGGTATGAAGAAGGGGTTTATGCGGCATTAAACCAAATGGGAAACCTTGCCGGTTTTCAGGGGCGGTTTGAAGAGGCGCTGAAGTATTATCGAAGTTGTAGTGAAATGCTCTCGGACGAGAGCGATGACTCGGTCCGAGCGGTAAATTACTACAATCTGGGTTGGGTTTTGATTGAATTGGGAAACTGGGAAGAGGGGGCGGAAAATCTCTACCGGGCAATCGCACTTGCCGAAAAACGGGGATACGATTTTGTCCGCTGGAATGCGATTAATGTCCTTGGCGAGTTAGCCTTAAAGAAAAATCGTCTAGACCGGGCGGTAGAACTGTTTAGCCAGGTGGTAAAAGCGGGTCGGGAGGGTTTAGGAGAGATATTACAGGAGGGGTTAATCAATTTAGGTGAAGCGGAGTTCCGCCGGCACAATCTGGCAGCGGCAAGCGGGGCTTATCAGGAGGCGCTCACGCTTTGTGAACGGACCCGGGATAGGCTCGGGATAATCGACATCTACTGGCGGATGGCAGAGCTGGAACTGGCAAGAGGGCAGATGGAACGATGTGCCGGGCTTTGTGCTCGGGCGATTGAAATGGCACGGGAGTTACAGGCGAACAAAGAGGAAGCGGAGGTGTTGCGGGTACGGGCGTTACTTGAAATTGAGATGGGGATGGAGGCGGCGGCAACTGCCTGTTTTGAAAAGGCGCGGGAATTGCTTTCCGGAGCGCAAAACAGTTACGAGTTTGCCCGGGTGCAATTTCAATATGGGCGGTTTCTCCTGAAGCAGGGTAAACAGGAACAGGGGGTGGCTTTACTCAAACGTGCCGCTCAGGTGTTCAGAAATCTTGGTGTGGTGGCGGAGGCGGATGAGATCAACCAGATTCTATTTGGACTGGAGTTGGGTGTAGACAGGGATATGGCGGTGCTCTCAGCCGTGTCTGGGCTATCAACGATGGGGCTGGAACCGGCGAATTTTTTAACTGAAGCATTCAAGAGGATGTGCGAAGCCTGGGGTTGTCGAGGAGGGGCTTTTTTGAGCGAGGGAGAGCCCAGATTTGTTTTCGGTCAGGTGAACTTAGATGAAGCGCGATTTGCCGCGGCAAATGGCAGGAAACAGGTGAACTTTGAGCGAGGAGTATGGCTCCCGGTTGTTGCCGGAGATTCGTTTTTCGGCGGCATTTATTTAGAGTATGAACCGGGCGCGGTTCAACGGTGTAATCCTTTAGTTTTGAACACGATTGTAGCGCTGATTATGCCTGCGGTTCAGCGACTAAGGAGCGCGGGTATTAAGCTGGAGTCCGAAGAGCGGGAGATTCCTGGTTTGTGTTTCTCGGGTGTGATTGGCAATGCGCCGGTGATGCGAAAAAATCTTGAAATCGTTGCCCGGAGTGCCCATTCTTCAGTGCCGGTTTTGATTCAGGGAGAAAGCGGCACCGGCAAGGAGCTTATTGCCCGGGCACTGCATCTTTCTGGTCCGCGGTGTGATAAACCGTTTATAACAATTAACTGTGCCGCGGTGCCCGAGACGCTTTTAGAAGCAGAGTTTTTTGGTGTGGAAAAAGGGGCGGCAACCGGCGTCGTTGCCCGAAAGGGTAAGTTTGAACTTGCCAATGGCGGTACCGTTTTTCTCGACGAGATTGGCGATATGAGTCCGGGTTTACAGGCAAAACTGTTGCGGGTTCTCCAGGAGAAGGAGTTTGAACGAGTGGGTGGGGCAAAACCGATAAAGGTTGATGTTCGGGTTGTAGCAGCGACCAATCAGAATCTTGAATTGCTAATTAAAGAGGGGAAATTTCGGGAAGACCTGTACTACCGTCTTAACGGCGTCGAAATCTTTTTGCCGCCGCTCCGGGAAAGGAAGGAAGATATTGGCCCACTGGTACAGTACTTCATCGCATGGGCAAATCAGGAGACAAATCGGCAGGTAAAAGGGGTTACCCCGGAGGTTATGAGGTGTTTTCTTAACTATCACTGGCCTGGTAACATCAGGGAGTTGCAGCATGTGATTCAGCGCTGTGTGCTGCTCGCTAGCGGCGAAGAAATCGCGCTGTCTGACCTGCCTGTTCAGTTTCAGAAGTTGGTTGAAGAGTTATCTTTGGAGAAAACCGTCAATTTGCGTATCAACCGGCGCAGGGCACAGGAACAGGCGGCGGCAGAAGTGGAAAAAGAGTCACTGGTTCGTTGTTTGCAACAGGCAGGTGGTAATGTGAGTAAGGCGGCAAAAATTGCCGGCTATAGCAGGGCCCAGTTTTACCGACTTTTAAAGAAACATAACATCACGCCGCAAAGATAAACTGTCTCATAGTTGTAGACAGAATTATCTTACATATTTTCAATTAGTTATAATATTATTCTGGTAATTTAAAAGCTTAAATCGCGGTAGTACCGTCTCATTATCTAAGACACCAGTTTTAGAAAAGTGAAGTGGCAGTATATTGTAATATATTGATATTTCGTTATTTATAACATTTTTTATTTTTCTGGCACAGTTGGTGCTTTTAAATAGGTGTATGAAGAATCAGGTAAGGTTAGTAAAAGTAGAAAAAGGAGGAAATATGTTTGGTAAAGGAGTAGAGAAGTTGGCGATGTTTTTGATGGTGTGCGTAGTGTTGGTTGCAGGGCTTTTTGTGTTGCGGCTTAAGAGTGTTGATGTGGGAACTTTTACGATGCCGGTGAGTCCGAAGGAGGCGGTTGAGAGCTATCAAGATAGAATCCGTACCACAGAGCGCCTGCTGGTTCGGGAGCGTCTGTAAACAGGTGGAGGTGAAGATGGGGGTCAAGGGTTTAAAGATGCGCTGGTGGCTGGAACTGGGAATGGGGATTGGTTTGTATCTTACCGCGCTGTTTGTGAACCATATCGGTAGATTGAATGTAATGCCCAACTGTTTTTACGGTGCGCTCACCGGTAGTGAAATGGATTTAAAGAAAATTGGGAGGGGGAGCGTTTTGGGGCAGGACGCTAAGTCCTGATGAGCCAGACCGCGCCAAACGACACTGGCAGCCCGATTAAGGGCTGCCAGTTGTTTTTATAGAATAGTTGGCGCGCGGTTACTTAAGAATCAGGCACCTCTGGGTGATACTGGAATCGACGGTTTGTAGTTTCAAGAAGTAAACACCAGGAACTAATTTTCTTGGCTGCCAGCGGATTCGGTAGGTTCCCGCAGGATGGTTTTTGTGGTTAAACAGGGTGGCGACTTTTCTTCCGGTGATGTCGAGGATTGAGATATTTACAGGAGTGGAACGGGGCAGGGAGTAGGAGATTGAAGCATGACTGGTTATTAAATTTGGCTGGAGTGAAAGGCTTAAAGAAAAGGGCAGGATGAGGCTTTTCGTACCCTCTTCAAATCCGACACTGGTGTCAAACCAGTTCTGAATTGCGGCACAGGAAGACAAAAAGTTGAGGGAGTCGTCCCCCGCAATAAAGGCGAAGGCAACCTTTTGTCTGCCATTGAGCCCGGGGATATTAAATGGACCGGTAGCGACCCCAAGTGACCAGTTGTAAGGGCGGTCACTTGATTGAACACCGAGATTCCCGGTAAGGGCACGAAACTTCATCCCGTCGGTAAGCCCGGAGTCAGGGTAAACATAACGGCTGTGGTCAATACAGGTAAGGTTTGCCGGGGTGCGCGGATAAAGGAGTTTAATTCCAACACAGGGGAAGGGCGAGCTGACATTGTACATCAGGGCGGCGTTTTGTTCGGGCAGGGTGAACGCAACATCGTGCAGTCGGTCTGTTGCCCGGACATCAAAATCGGCAAGAATACCGGCATAGAGGTTGTGTAAGGTGTCGCCGGAGGTGTTCCAGATGTCAAATACGAGGGCGATTGAACGGTTGAGTTCCGGTTGGGAAAAGCCCAATGCCCGTTGGTCAACAACTATACCGCGTCGGTTCGGGTGCCCCTGGTCGTTGAAACTGCTGAATAGTACCTCAGCGCCACCCCATATTGGGAGCAAAAGACGCAGACTGTCTTGCAGGTGCCAATCCTGGTCTAAACCACCCCGGGTCTGGTTGTAAAATCGGTCGACAAGGTAATCACTGGAGTTGCCGAGCGCAAAACTGGCGATGTTCAATCGGCTGGTGTCCGATTCAGGATAACGGAAACCACGGCCCTTGCGGTTTAATTCCGGGTCATAGCCGAATGTTCCCCGCGCGGTGACGGTTAGGCCGCAAATACCGGTGTCAATTTCGGCTGCGGTTCTGCCCGGATAGCCCAGTTCAATAGTAAACCAGAGTTCGAACTCACCTTGGTCGGACCGAATCAACACCACCATATCTGCTGATGAACCCGGCAGGGTAGATGGTTCGGCGGCAACAGTCAGATTATCAGCGCGTATCGAGTCACCAGCGGGGATGGTGCCGATTGATGCAATGGAGTCGAGGATGGAGATGTTAGGGTTTAAGGTGCGAAGGGTTAAATGGGTGTTGGTTGCGGCAGCAGAGCCGATGTTTTTGAGAACGATTTTCAGAAACGCGGTTTCTCCTGGTTCGAGGACGCCATTTTCATAAGGTTGGCCGTGGTCGTCAAGTTCATAACGGTGATAGACAATATATGGTTCCGGGTCGCCCGGTTCGACGAAAACAGTTTTTGAATTGGGCAGGTTGTTGTGGCGCCAGGTGGTGATGAGGATCTGCCCGGTAGTTGTTGGATGGATGGGTAAACTTACAATGCCGCGGCTATTCGTGGTGCCGGTGGCAAGGAGCACGCTATCTTTGCTTACGGTAACCGTGGCGCCTGCTGCCGGATTACCTCCTTCGTGAACTGTGGCGGTGAATGTCTGAGGGCCGGTACGAATCGTGTCCGGTGTAATTAATACCAGGTTATGCGGTGGCGCGGTCCAGATGTCAATTGTTGGGTCACCAAGCAGGTTGAATTCGGTCATACACCAGCGCCAGAGCGGGTCGTAAATTGCTGCGCCGGCATACTCCTCCCGGGAACGGTCGTGACAGGGCCCGATTTGGTACTGGGCGTAGTTAAAGAGGAAGTCGTAAAACCGGACGCACAGTTTTTCTGACGGGCCCATTACCGGCGGTGTGCCCCAGCCATAACGCGAGTTCATCATTACGGCGATGGCGCCGCCCGCCTGACAGTTCAGGGCAACTTCGGCAAGGCAGTCCTCGGCTTCGAAGTTGCCTGGATTGCAAGCGAGGGAGGTGATGATGGAAAAGCGGCGGTCGTTCTGCTGGCGGCTGGCAACACTGTTGGTGTAGATGGCGGTGCCATCTTCGTCGTAAACACCGGATTCGTTGCCATGGCCTGCGGGGTTAAAGATTAAAAATCCCCGGTCAAAAGAGTCGGCGACAACCAGCGCGCTGGGCGGATTTTCCATTTTACGGTCGGTCCAGTCCGGCGGGGTGATTTCGGCGATGGAGTCGTTGACAAACTTGCCATGATAGTTAAGGGAACGCCAGAGCCAGCCGGAAGGCAAAAGGCTTTTCATTATGTAATCGGGTGCGGGGTTGTTTTCAAAAGCCTGGACTTTGGCGATAAAGTTCTCAACCTGTTGACGGCTGTCAACCGATGCCCGACCAACGAAGACATCGGCGTAAAGGTCAACAGAGTCTGCCATTTCGCCGAAGCGATTGTTGTGATTCGAGTCCCAGGAGTAGTCAAGGTCGCCGTAGTAGAGGTCGGTTGGTATTGAGCCCTGTTCGTTTCCCACGGAGACCTCAATGCGCCGCGTCGGCACCTGGAGATTGTCTCCGGCGAGTAGAACATAAGATAGGCCACGGGAGTGAAAATAGTCAATAATCAGGTTGCGAATTTTTTCGGGCAAATCCCTGCCCGGGTAGTTGTTTGCAACCCATTCCACCGTTCTCAGTTCGGTTTTTAAGCCGCGGCTCGTTTTGTACTGGATGTAGGGAGTGAACGATGAAGACAGTTCGGCGCTGGTGATTATCAAATAGTCCACCGCGGGCTGGTCGATTTCTTTTAGCGGCGGGGCAAAACGGTTCAGGTCCGTGGGGTTTGAAATCAGTTGACGCAGACTCAGGCGGATTCGGTCGCGCTGCGATTGCGTCAGGGTTAGAGGCGTGGAACCGTGTTCTTCGTAGAAGACAACAACTTCAATTCGGGTGTGAAGAAAAAGTTTTTGGGTCGCGGGATGGTATTCAAATGGGCAGATTATGACATTTACCAGTTTAAATCCCGCAGCGCTGCCGGTTGAGTGGGAGAAGAGTGTCCTGTTGGGAAAAGGGTTGTTTGAGCTGTAAATCTCAGGGTCCGGTGCGACAAAGGCGGCTGGAGTTTGAGCAGAGATGGGAACCGGTGACGGGGCAGGAAAAATGGTGAAACTTCCGGGTAGTTGTTCGGTGGCGACCGGTTGTGCGGAAACGGCGGTGACACGGGCGTCAGCCGGTATGAGCAGGGTCAAGGATGTATAAGGCAGGAGCGGCTTGCCGGGGTTGGGGATAAAAAAGCCGCTGGTTAACTCAACAACATCATAGTTTCCCGAACGGCGCAAAGCTACCTGGTCCGGTTTGATGTCAACGGTCTGGTTCACAGTGCCGGCAAAGAGCACCGCAAAAATAGCAAACAGCAAAACGCCAGTCCTTTTCAATTGTCCTCCTGATTGATCATCTATTTTTATTTTAGAAAAATTACCGCGCCGAGCAACAAATTTATCCGGTTGTTACCTGAGGTCATTATCAGGATAGGTTAAACCTGCCCAACTCTGGCAAGCAAAGCGATGTTGTTTCTTCGATAATCAACAGGGTGCTAACTAAAACCGTCTAATACACCATTTTATTACCAACTATCCTGATAATCTGCTGACCGGCTTTGGGTGCTGTGCTGAGTTGTATTTCCGGTTCTGTTCCCGGTGGTGTTTTCGGGTCAGAACCGGTATGAATCGTGGCTGCAGTCAGGTAATGAACATACTGTTCTAAGCCTGATTTAATTCCTTCGTAAGTAAGGGCCGCGCAGTTATGGCTATGGTGAAAAGAAACTGAACACCCGAAATTGGGCGTAGTTAAAACCGACGATGATGGTCTCAGATACCGATGTTTATTTTCTACTCCTCTTTTTGCGGTTCTTGCTCCTTTTCGGGCTCTTTTTCTTCCCCTTCATCACCCTTGAACTCAATCTTTCCTTTAATTGTTCTTGTCTTTTCCCGGTTGAAGCCGCCAAAGAGCACATTCAGACTGACCCAGGGTGTACCTTTACCCATTTCGGGCCCACGGCTCAAAAAACCATGGTCGGCGAATGCCCATTTTGCGGTGAAGGGTCCAAGGTTGTAGCCACCGCGTATGTCAATGCCGATGAAGGAGATTGGAATGGTGATGGCGAGTTGGGGGTTGAGGCAGAAACCGGAGAAGGAGATGGTTGAGGTCCTGCCCGGGTTCCGGAGCAGAGTGTCAAAGTTGGGGATGGACTGGTTGTACGGTTCAAGGTGGATGGTGTAGCCGCCACCGCCAATGCCGATGCCGGGGGTGATAAGGAGATACCGGGTGTCAAGAACGATATAACCGGCACGGAATTCACCACCACCATATTCAACTCGGCAGACGACATTTAAAGATTCGGATGTCGATGTTTGAGTGCCACCCCAGCCGGCACCGCCAATCATTGTGCGATTGGCAATCAAATAACCACCGCCCCCAAACATCCAGTGCCGAGAGGAAATCTCATCAAAACTGGCGGCGCGGAGCGAGCGGTTGACAGAGGTGAAATCAATCAAAGCGAGCGCCGGTCCAAAGGTTCCCATACCGCCGCTTGTTCCCCGAGCAAAGAGGAGTGCCGGGATAAGGATGAGGGTAAGGAATAACCTTTTCACAATGCCTCCTTTTTTTGTTTGTGTTATAGTGCCCTATCCTATTAACGCTGTCAAGTTTTGCCACCGGGCTTGATGTGGAAAAAGGCGATCGGGGGGCGATTGTTCTTGACAGATGAGTTTTCTCGGCTTATCTTGAGTTATGAATGAAAAAGGGAGTAAAGCGTGTATCTTTGCATTTTTGTCGGGCAGAGTGCAAGGGGTTTTTTTTCGGATGTTTACCGTGAAGGAGGCAAGGGCGCTTGGGCTCACAGGCCGGGTGCGGAATCTGTCCGATGGCAGGGTGGAGGTTTTTGCCGAAGGGGAACGGAAACAACTGGAGAAACTGATTGAGCGGTTGAAGGTTGGTCCACCGGGCGCGGTAGTTGAGAATATTCAGGTTGACTGGGGCGAGTACCAGCACGAGTTTGATGACTTTCAGATAGATTACCGGTAGGGCGATGGTTAGCGCGAAGCAAACGAGACCGACCGCACAGGATGAACGGTTTATGCGGCGGGCGCTGGAACTGGCGGCAAATGGTTGCGGTCTGGTGTCACCCAATCCGATGGTCGGCGCGGTACTGGTTAAAAATGGCCGGGTTGTTGGTGAAGGGTTTCATCGTCGTTTTGGCGGTCCCCATGCCGAGATTGAAGCGATTAAAGCGGCGGGTAAAGCGGCGCAGGGTGCGACGCTTTATGTGACGATGGAACCGTGCTGTTTTGAAGGCAAGACGCCCGCCTGCACCGCGGCGTTGATGCAAGCGGGAATTAAACGGGTGGTTGCGGCGATGATTGACCCGAATCCGCGGGTTAAAGGTAAAGGGGTGAAATGTCTCCGGCGCCAGGGGATTGAGGTTGAGATTGGTCTTTTGAGAGAAGAGGCACAGCGTTTGAACGAGGCGTATGTGACATTTATGGCGGAGCACCGGCCATTTGTGATGTTGAAGGTCGCGATGAGTTTAGACGGAATGATGGCAACCGGCGAGGGTGAATCGCAGTGGATTACAAGCGAGCGGGCGCGCGAAGTGGGACAGCAGTTGCGGCTGATCGCCGATGCGGTGGTTGTGGGTGTTAATACCGTAATCGCCGACAACCCGCTTTTGACCTGCCGGCTAAACAAACAGAAGCGGCTTTTGCGTATCGTGCTTGATTCCGATTTGCGATTGCCGCTCGGGAGCCGGCTTTTTGACGCCCCGGACAGGGTGTTGGTTTTCACGGCATGCGGTAATGGGTCTAAGGTACGGCGGCTTAGCCAGAAAGGGGCGGAGGTGGTGCGGGTGCGGATGGAACGCCGCGGCCGACTCCAGTGGCAGGATATTCTGGCAGAGCTTTATCGGCGGCAGGTGATGAGCGTACTAATTGAGGGCGGGGCAACGGTGGTGAGTTCGGCACTGGAAGCCGGGGTGGTTGATAAGGCATACTTTTTTCAGGCACCCAAGGTTTTGGGACCGGGTAAGAGTTTCAGTGCCGGGATGAAGCCAAGGTCGTTAAAAGGGGCACTGGTTTTGAAGGATGTGCGGCATATTGAACTCGGGGATGACATCCTGACCGAGGGTTATGTTTACCGGTTTAGTTGAAACCATCGGCAAAGTTGTGCGGGTTGTCCCGAAACAGGGTAACCGACGCCTGATGATTGAAGCGGAGTTCGCCGAGGATTTAGAACCCGGTGAGAGTGTGGCAGTTAACGGCTGTTGTTTAACAGTGGTGGACAGGGTGCGCCGTCGTTTTGCGGTCGAGGTTGTGGCGGAGACTTTGAAGCGGACCAATCTAAGAGAGTTGCGTCCCGGGATGCTGGTTAATCTGGAACGGGCGTTGCGCATCACCGATCGGCTCGGCGGACATTTTGTACTGGGCCACATCGATGAGGTGGGCACGGTGCGGCGGCTCGAGCACCACAGCAATGAGCACCGGATTATCGTTGCGGTCAAAGAGGCGAGTTTTCCGCTGTTGGTGGAAAAGGGGTCGGTGGCAATCGAGGGCGTCAGTTTAACGATCGCCGGTGTCAAGCGCGGGGAGTTCTGGGTAAATTTGATTCCCTTCACATGGGAGCGGACGACATTAAGCCGATGCCGGGCGGGGTCGCGGGTTAATATTGAGTATGACATCATTGTCAAGGCTGCCCAGCGGGGTCAAGGTCCGCACCCGATTGTGCCGCACAGCGCTGAGTAAAAGCGGACTGCCGGGCGCTACCTATTCGGTCAATCCCTATTTTGGTTGTTCCCATGGTTGTGTTTACTGTTATGCCAGTTTTTTGCTGCGTTACCACCAGCGTGCCGAGCGCTGGGGTTCGTTTGTTGAGGCGAAGGTCAATATGCCGGCGGTTTTGCGCCGGGAGAAAAAAAGACCGGGAAAGGTTTATCTCGGGACGGTGTGTGACCCATACCAGCCGGCTGAAGCCGAGTTTCGGTTAAGTCAAGCGGTGCTGGAGATTCTTGGTGGTGCCGGGTTTCCGGTGGAGGTTCTGACCAAGTCGGACCTGATTTTGCGAGACATCAATCTGTTGCAACGGTATCCGGGTTTTAGCGTTGAACTGACCATCACCACCCTTGACGAACAAGTGCAGAAACTCTTTGAACCGGGTGCGGTGACGCCGCAACGACGGCTCACGGCCGCGCAACGGCTGGTGGCAACCGGCGTGCCGGTTAGCGTATTTGTTGGTCCGGTTTTGCCTTATTTTAGTGACTCTTTTGAGACCCTTTTTGAGATTTTTTGCGCGATTGCCCGGGTTGGGGTGCGGCGGGTGCTCGTTGACCGGTTCAACTATTTAAGCGGTAAGATGGGAGTGCTAAGGTCTTTATTGCAAAGGGAGTGTCCCCAGGCAGTCCGGGCGTTTGAGCAAGCCTGCCGTGAGCCCGAAGGCTATGCCCAGCGGCTGCGCGAAGTGGTTAACCGGGCGCTGCGCAAGGCAGGACTGGAAGGCGGGGTACTGTTCTGATGGGCTTTGATTGACGCCCGCCGGGTTTGAAATAGAATTAGGGCGATGGATTTAAAGTTCTGTCGGGAAAATCCGGATGAGGCAAGGCGTATTTTGCGGTTGCGCCGGAGCGATGTTTCTATTGACAGGATTTTGGAACGGGATGAGGTGCGGCGCAAACTGGGGGCGAGGCGGGACGAAGCCCGGCATGAGCAGCGGCAGGTTTCTGAGGCGATTGCCCGGGCAAAGCGCGAGCAAAGGGCAGAACCCGAACTGCTTGAAAGGGCAAAACGGCTGGCAGAGGAGGTTAAAGAGATTGAAACCCGTCTGAAAGGTATTGAGGCGGAGCAGGAGCAACTGGCAAAACTGCTTCCCAATCGGGTCCACCCTTCAGTGACCGCCGAAGAGGAGATTGTTGGCACACACGGAACAATCCCGGTGTTTGATTTTCAACCCCTGGCGCACTGGGACCTGGGCGAGGCGCTGGGGATTGTCGATTTTGAGGCCGCGGCAAGGCTTGCCGGTTCAAGGTTTGTGCTCTTCAAGGGTGCCGGGGCACGGCTGGAGCGGGCGCTGATCAACTTTTTCCTTGATACCGCGGTGCACCGTTACGGCTACACCGAGGTTATGCCGCCGGTGCTTGCCAATCCGGCAACTCTGGAAACTGCCGGACAGTTGCCCCATCTCGCGAGTGAGATGTATGCGGTGCCCGAGGACAATTTTTATCTGATTCCAACCGCTGAACCCCAGCTGGTTGCCTATTTTCGGGAGAAGACGATTGATGCCGCAACATTGCCCCAGAAGTTTGTTGCCTACACCCCCTGTTTTCGGCGCGAGGCGGGTTCCTATGGTCGGGATGTGCGGGGTATGATTCGGATCCACCAGTTTGACAAGGTGGAACTGGTGCGGCTGACAACGCCCGAGCGTTCCTACACCGATTTAGAAGAGATGCGGTGGGAAGCGGAAAGTCTGCTGCAGGCGCTCGGCTTGCCTTATCGGGTGAAACGGCTCGCAGCCTGGGACATCGCTTTTCAGTCGGCAAAGACTTACGACCTTGAGGTGTGGGCAGCAGGTGTGGGCCGATGGCTGGAGGTGTCGTCAATCTCCAACTGTGAAGATTTTCAGACCCGGCGGGGAAAGATTCGGGCGCGGGGTGCAGATGGCAAGACTTTTTATCCCCACGCCCTGAACGGTTCTGCGCTCGCTTTGCCCCGGACCTTTATCGCCATTGTTGAGAACTATCAACAAGCTGACGGTTCAATCGTTATCCCTGAGGTTCTCAAGCCCTATATGAACGGTTTAGAGCGTATCGTTTAATTTGAATCCGTGCGGCAGGAGCTGGCGCAGCCGAAAGGTCAAAATCTTTTTGCGACTGACAAGGATGATGAGGGGATTGGTGCTGAATTCGTTGAGGACCTGCAAACAGGCACCACAGGGTGGGGTTGGTTGTTCGGTAGCGGTGAAGATTGCGATGGCGGTTATCTCTTTTTCGCCGGCAGATACCGCTTTGAAGATGGCGGTGCGTTCCGCGCACACTGTTAAGCCGTAGGAGGCATTTTCCACATTGGCACCGGCGTAGATTTTACCGCTTCGGGTAAGAACCGCGGCGCCAACCGGAAATCGGGAATAAGGGGCATAAGCCCGTTTCTCGGCAGCGCGGGCAGATTTAATCAAACGGGCACGGGTTAACCTATCCATTTTTGAATTCGGGTTTGATGATTTCATTGAGGAAAGATGTGCCGTCCGGGGTGGGTTTGACCTCGAGGTATTCGGCGATGGTTTTGCCCAGGTCGGCAAAGGTGGCACGGGTGCCGATGTTGATGCCAGCGCAGACCGGCGCGCCGTAGACCAAAAGCGGCACATACTCCCGGGAGTGGTCAGTTGAAGGTGTTGTCGGGTCACAGCCGTGGTCCGCGGTTAAGAACATGATGTCGTCGTGTTTGAGGGCGGCGCTGATTTCGGGTAGGCGAAGGTCAAACTCGGTCAAGCCGCGGGCAAAACCGGCGGGGTCGTTGCGATGACCCCAGTCCATATCAAACTGAACGAGGTTGGCGAAAATCAGTCCCGGTTTAGACCCTTGCAGGGCGTTTAGCGTGTAGTCGATGCACTCCTGATTGTTGACGGAATGGTAAATTTCGGTCAAACCCTGGTGGGCAAACAGGTCGTCAATTTTGCCGATGCCGATGGATGCCAGTCCGGCTTCTTTGACATTGTCGAGGAGGGTGGGCTTAGGTGGCGGACAGGAGAAGTCTTTGCGCTCTGGGGTGCGATAGAATGCGCCCGGTTTGCCGGCAAAAGGGCGGGCGATGACCCGGGCAACGCGGTATTTGCCGGTGAGCAGTTCGCGGGCGATGGTACAGAAGCGGTAGAGTTCGGCCACCGGTACAACATCGATGTGGCAGGCGATTTGAAATACGCTGTCCGCTGAGGTGTAAACGATGGGAGAACCGGTTTTGAGGTGTTCTGCGCCCAGGCGATTGATGATTTCGGTGCCCGATGCGGCGATGTTGCCGATAACCCGTCTGCCAATTCGGCGCTCAAACTGGCGGAGCAGTTCCTCGGGAAATCCGTGGGGAAATAAGGGAAACGGTTCGGTGGTGATAACGCCGGCGATTTCCCAATGGCCTGTGGTTGAATCTTTTCCGGCGGACATCTCCGCCATTCTGCCATAGGCGGCTTGCGGTTTTTTTTCCGGTGGAACTCCGGGCAGGTCAACGATGTTACCCAGGCCAAGACGGCGGAGGTTGGGAAGGGCAAGTCCGCCCAATTTGCAGGCGAGGTTTGTTAATGTGTTTGAGCCCTGGTCGCCAAATCGGTCGGCATCAGGTAGGGCGCCACACCCGACGCCGTCAAGAACGATGAGTAGGGCGCGACTTCTGGAATGCGGTTTTGGCATAAAAATTTAACCCGTTTGTTTTAAAACGGGAATAGGATAATATCAATGCCGGGGACAGGATTTGAACCTGCACGCCGCAAAGCACATGGCCCTCAACCATGCGTGTCTGCCATTTCCACCACCCCGGCGTAAACACCTATTTTGTTTGATTATAGAGCGAAACAACGGGTTGTCAACATCAGCGACCGGTTAAATACCTGCGGGGCAGGGTTTGACAGAAAATCGGCAGCGGGTATGATAAAAAACATCAAAATTAAAGGAGTCCAAGGATGAGAAGAATCGTGGAGTGCGTTCCCAATTTTTCTGAGGGCAGGAGGCCCGAGATTGTTGAGAAGATTGTCAGTTCTATCCGTTCGGTAACCGGCATCAGCGTCCTTGACCAGGAGATGAACGCCGACCACAATCGGGCGGTTATCAGTTTTGTCGGGGACCCAGAGGCGGTTCTGGAGGCGGCATTTCGGGCGACAAAGACGGCAGCGGAGTTGATAGACCTAAACCAGCATCAGGGTGAGCATCCGCGTATCGGTGCGACCGATGTGGTGCCTTTTGTCCCGATTTCCGGTGTCACCCAGGCGGAGTGTATTGAACTGGCAAAAAGGCTGGGTAAGCGGATTGCCGATGAGTTGGGGATTCCGGTCTATCTCTATGAACTGGCGGCAACGAGGCCGGACCGGCAGGACTTGGCTAATATCCGTAAAGGCGAGTTTGAAGGTCTGCGCGTGGCGATTAAGACCGACCCGGAGCGGGCACCGGACTTTGGCAGACCTGAACTGCATCCGACCGCGGGTGCTACAGTGGTCGGGGTCCGGGCACCACTTATCGCCTACAATATCAACTTAGCGACGAACGATGTGAAGATTGCCGAACGCATTGCCAAGGCGATTCGGTACCGGGATGGTGGTTTCCGTTATGTAAAGGCGCTGGGTTTTGAAATCAAGGAGAAAAACTGCGTTCAGGTGTCAATCAATATGACCGATTACACTAAGACGCCGCTTTACCGGGTTTTTGAGACGGTAAAGCGCGAGGCGCAGCGCTGGGGTGTTGGGGTCCTGGAGTCGGAGATTGTCGGGCTGGTGCCGCAGGCAGCGTTGGTCGCCTGTGCCCGGTATTATCTGCAGTTGAACAGTTTCAAGGGCGAGCAGATTCTTGAGAATCGGCTGATGCCTGCCCAGGGTTTGCCCGACTTTCTTGCCGAACTGGCTTCTTCCGCGCCGGTGCCCGGGGGCGGTTCTGCTGCCGCGCTCAACGGTGCCCTGGGCACAGCGTTGATGACGATGGTGGCGAACCTGACAATCGGGAAGAAGGGTTATGAGGAGTTTGACGCCGAGATGAACGCGGTCAAGGAGAAACTGATTCCCCGGCGCGAACGGTTTATCAGTTTGATTGAAGAGGATGCGGCGAGTTTCAAGCAGGTGATGGCGTCATACAAGCTGCCGAAGATGACCGAACTGGAACGGCAGGAAAGAGAAAGGGCGATCAGCGAGGCTTTGAAGGTTGCCGCTGAGGTGCCGTTCCGGACGATGCAACTGGCACTGGAGACTTTGAAGTTGTGCCGGCCGGTGGTTGAGTTCGGGAATAAGAGTTCTATCAGTGATGCCGGGGTGGGAACGATGAACCTTGATGCGGCATTTCGCGGGGCAAGGCTCAATGTGCTGATAAACCTCGGGGGAATTAAGGATAGCAATTTTGTCAGCGAGAAGCGCGCAGCGGTTGATGAGATGGCGGCGGAGATGGACGGGCTGGTAAAGGAGTATCTGGAAATCGTTACCAGAAGAATGGGATAGCAGGTGGCAAATCGGGCGGAAGATTTTGTTGACCTGCACACCCATACGATTTTTTCCGATGGGCTGTTGGCACCGGAAGAGGTGGTAAGCCGGGCGCATCAGCTCGGGTTCAGCGCAATTGCGATTACCGACCACGACTCGGTTGATGGGGTTGAACGGGCGTTTGCTGCGGCAAAACCGCGCCGGCTGGAAGTTGTGCCCGGCGCCGAGTTCAGTTGTAATGTCAATGGTACCGATGTCCACATCCTCGGCTACTACTTTGACTACCAGCGGGCCGCGGTTCAGGAGTTCTTCGCCCGGGTGCGCCAGCGCCGGCTCGAGCGGGCAGAAAAGATGGTGCAGAAACTGGCGGAGATGGGTGTTGTGGTATCGTTTAACCGGGTCAGGGAACTGGCCGGTGCCGGTGCGGTTGGCAGACCCCATCTGGCGCAGGCGATGGTCGAGGCCGGTGTCGTGGCGAATATGAGTGAGGCGTTTGAGCGTTACATCGGGTACCAGGCACCGGCGTACATCCCGAAGATGCGGTTGACACCGGCGCAGGTGGTTAATTTTATCCATGAGAACGGCGGGCTGGCGGTGGTTGCCCATCCGGCAACCTATGGCAATGACGATTTACTCTATCCGGTTATTGCCGCTGGGGTTGACGGGATTGAGGTGTGGCATCCGGAGCACAACGAGCGGGCGGTTGCCCATTACCTCGAAGTCGCCACGAAGAACCGGCTCCTTGTAACCGGGGGCAGTGACTGTCACGGCGGCAGGAAGTTTGGCAGAATTTACCTCGGTGATGTGCGTCTGCCCTACAGATATCTGGCGGCGCTCAAGGCACGGTTGAAAAGGTCCTGATTGATGACTCCCTTGCTTTTGATTCTGACCCTTTCCGGTCAGTTTCAAATCGCCCGGCTGAAATACGGCGGTGGCGGCGACTGGTACAACGACCCGGAACTGATTCCCAACCTGTGTCAGGAGGTCAATCGCCGGACCAGCATCCAGATGAGCATTGACGAGGCGCAGGTTAGTTTGTTAGACGAAAAACTTTATCAATATCCGTTTCTTTTTATGACCGGACACGGTAATGTCAGTTTCACGGACGAGGAGGTGGTGCGGTTGCGTCACTACCTTGAGGCGGGTGGGTTTCTTTATGCGGACGACGACTACGGAATGGATGAGTCGTTCCGGCGGGAGATGAAAAAGGTGTTTCCCAACTCGGAACTGGTTGAGTTACCTTTTGACCATCCGATTTACCATTCGTTTTACGACTTTTTTGAAGGTCCGCCCAAAATCCACGAGCATTACGAAGGACCGCCCCGGGGTTATGGCATATTTGTTGGTGGCCGGCTGGTGGTCTTTTATACCTACAACTCCAATGTGTCTGATGGTTGGACCGACCGTTACAACGACCCACCGGAAAAGCGGGAGCAGGCGCTGCGGATGGGTGTGAATATCATAGCCTGGTTCGTGATGAATTAACTCAAATTTGAAGGTCCGCTCAAACCAGAAGGCGGTCCGGCAATCGGTTCGTGATGGGATTGATATCTCTAATTAAAATCAAATGGTGTAATGAGCCGAGGGCAATTTCCAATACCATCCCCGAGACTGTTCCGGGGTTGGGTAGGGAAAATTGGGTTAGGAAAGTTTAACTCGTTTAATTACAGACAGTTAAGCGGAGTTCGCCAGTTTCTCATTGGATACTTTAAAGTAGAATTCCCGGGGCGGGATTTTGACCCGGGTTGGACATGTCTTTTTCGGTTGCCAAAGAGACGACTCCTAATGTTGGGGCGATTCGCGGGAAGCGGTTGTTGCTCACAGTTGACAGACATAAATTGAATAATAAAGTGAAGTGATGAGCAGGGCTGGTAAGCGGTTGCCCTGGGGTGCAATAAGCCAGGGTAAGGTAGGGACACCGGCGCTGGTGGCGGTGGTCACAAGGCGAAAGGATTGGCAAATTCTCCGGGAGCGGCACTGGTATCGGATTCCGGTAGATAAGGCGCCCGAAGGGTTAAATCGGGTTCGGTTTCTCGCCTTTTATCAGACCGCAGTCTTTGGAGGGGAGAAGTGGTCGGTGAACTATTATGCCGCGGTCAAGGGGATGAAGCGGGTGTTGCGGTGTGCGATTTTGCCGGAAGAAAGCGGTCATCCCCGTGCCCACCAGTATTATTATCAGATAATGGTGGATGAACTGCGGCAGCTGCCCCGGTCGATTCCGAGTCGACGGCGGCGCCGGATTGTGTTCATTCCAACAACCTGGGAGCAGCTGATGCGGGCCGAAGAGATAAATGACCTTTACTGGACAAGCCCAATTGAGGAAAAGCTTTATCGGGCGTTGCAGCGTATCGGACTGGAGCCGGAGCGCCAGATTTATGTGGGTGGAAAAACGACCGGTTACTTTCTTGACCTCGCGCTGTTCTGCCGGGATGGGGCGCTTGATGTGGAATGTGATGGGGCATCTTATCATTCCGGGCTGGCGCGTGCTGAGGCGGACCGGAATCGAGACAACTACCTGACGGTCGCGGGCTGGCGGATTTTGCGGTTCAGCGGTAAAGAAATCAGGCGAAATACCGCCGATTGTCTGAGATTGATTAAAGAGATGGTGGCGAAATTGGGTGGGCAGGACCGGGCCTATTCAGATTCGTCGACCTCGTCCTGACCAGAAAATTTTTGCTGGTACCGGCGCCAGGCTTCGTCGCGGATGATGTTCATCTGACGCTCGGCTTTTTCCGCTTCTTCAATTCTGCCGAGAAAGAGCAGGGCATCGGTAAGCACGGGGTAAGCCGCTTCTTCGGTGCGGTCCAGTTGTAGCGCCCGTTGGGCCGCAGCCACCGCCTGGGTGTATTCGCCCCGTGCGTAGTACAGTTCGGCAAGAAGGGTCCAGAGCGCGGCGCTTTCGGGCTCTTCGGCAATCGCCCGTTGCAGGGTGGTTATGGCGTCGTTTAATCTGCCAATTTCCCGATAGGCGGTGGTGAGGCGGACCAGGAGTTCAACATCGCGCGGGTTGTTTTTTAAGAGTTGCTCAAGCAGCGGGATGAGTTCCGCAAACATCCGGAAGTGTTCGTAAAAATGGCTGATGATTTCCGGTTGTTGGGAAAAGCGGCGGCGGATGGTTTCGTAAACATCGATGGCGTCGTCAACCATGCCGAGCCGTTTGTAGCAGTCCATCAGGTAGAAGTAGGCGGCAGGTTGTTCAGGTTCTTCGGCGATTGCCCGGGCGAATTCATTGGCCGCTTCGTCAAACATCCCTTCAGCGTAGTAGTCCCGGCCCAGGTGCTGGTGGGGGTTTTCGACGGTCGGGTCAAGCCGTTTGGCGTACTGGTACTGGGCAAGGGCATTGACATATTCACCGCTCAGGGCGTAACTGATGCCGAGTGAAATCCGGGCGCGGATGTTGTCCGGGGCGAGTTCCAGGACCCGCAGATAAACCGCAGCACTTTTTTCTTCGGCGCCCATATGCTCGTAGAGGATTCCGAGCCCAAGGTTCAAATCGATGTCCTCGGGCAGGGAGCGGAGGGCGAGATGGAAAAGATGTTCGGCGCGTTCAAAGTTGGCAAAGAACAGCGCCCGTACCGCTTCGCAGCCGACGATGTAGGGGTGACGGGTTTTGGTTTTGCGCGCCTGGTGATAGATTTCATCCAGCGTCTCTTCATCGGTCATAATCGCGGCACAGAGGGCAGCGAGGTAGTGAATGCGCAGGTTTTCGGGGTTCAATTCGAGAACACCGAGGAGTAGTTCCAGGGCGGTTTCGTCATCGGCGCGGTAGAAGGCGTCAAGGGCTTCTTTGAGCAATTCTTGAGCGATACCCGGGGACCCGTTCTCTTTTTTGGGCGGGGGTATCGGTTCGCTCTGCGGCTGTGGGGCGTTACTCATCGTCTTATTTTATCCAAAATTAGCCCGCCGGCAAGTAATAACCGCATCTTTCTTATGGGCAGGGCGCTTCTTCGGGCGGGAATTGATATTGGTTCAGCGCGTTTTAGCGTTTACGGTTAAGGGTAACAGTATTACAATGCCGCTTGATAAGACAAAATGGGTGTTAAATGGCAAGGAGAAACGGGTAATGGCGAAATTGGCGAATTGCCGCGGGTTTGTTTATTGACCAATAGAGGTGCCGAGTTATACTTTTATTTCCTTATGAATGGCGATGTGATTTCGGTACGGGGTGCGCGCGAGCATAACCTTAAAAGTATCGATGTTGACATTCCCCGTAATAAACTGGTCGTGATTACCGGCATTTCGGGTTCGGGAAAGTCGTCGCTGGCGTTTGATACGATTTACGCTGAGGGTCAACGCCGCTACATTGAGTCGCTCTCGACCTATGCCCGTCAGTTCCTGGGTATGCTGGAGAAGCCCGATTGCGATGGGATTACCGGACTTTCGCCCGCGATTGCGATTGAGCAGCGGAGCAGCGCCCGGAATCCTCGTTCGACCGTAGGCACAACAACCGAGATTTACGACTATTTAAGGCTGCTTTTTGCCCGCGTTGGTAAGCCATTCTGTCCGAAGTGTGAAAAGCCAATCAGTTCCCAGACAACAGACCAGATTGTTGACAGTCTGCTGAATGAACCAGCAGGGTCCGGTCTGGTGATTCTGGCGCCGCTGGTGCGGGGTCGGAAGGGCGAGTATCGAGAACTGGTGAGTCAGGCAAAGCGGCGGGGTTATGTCCGGCTACGGGTTGACGGTGCGATATACGAGGTTGAGGAGGTACCGCTGCTGGAGAAGTATAAGAAGCACAATATTGAACTGGTTATTGACCGGTTGACGGTGCGACCGGAGGTCAGGAAGCGAATCGCCGATTCGGTGGAACTGGCGTTAAAGGAAGGGCAGGGAAAGTGTCTGGTTTTAGTGCAAAAGGAGAAAAACGAACGGAGTGAGGAGCGCATCTTTTCAACTGCATTTGCCTGTCCGGAATGCGGATTTTCGTTTGAGGAGATTTCCCCGAGGTTGTTTTCGTTTAATTCACCTTATGGTGCCTGTCCCGAATGTCACGGTCTGGGGAGTAAAATGGAGGTGGACCCGGAGCGGCTAATCGTTGACCCAAATCGCTCGATTCTGGATGGTGCCATTGCACCCTGGGGTGAAGCAAGGGAGCGCAGCGGCTGGTTTTTGAGTAAACTGGAGGCGCTTGCCCGTAAGTACCGGTTTCGGCTTGAAACGCCGTGGCGGGATTTACCCGAGACGGCACGGCGGGTGATTCTCTTTGGCACTGAGGAGGAGTTGAAGTTTAAGTATGAGGATGAGCGTTGGGAGTACTCCTGGGAAGACCGTTTTGAGGGGCTGGTGCCTTATCTGATGCGGGTTTATCAGGAGACCGACTCTGATGCCCGGCGGGATTGGGTGGAGCGGTTTATGTCGGTGTTGCCTTGTCCCAAGTGTCAGGGGACAAGATTGAAGCCCGAGGCGCTGGCGGTGAAGGTTGCCGGTTTGAACATCGCCGAGGTTAGCCGGTTTTCGGTTCAGGAGGCGAACCACTTTTTCAATCAATTGAAACTTAGTAAGAAGGATGAGGCGATTGCCCGCGAGGTGGTGAAGGAACTGCGGCGCCGGCTTGGGTTTCTTGAGGCGGTTGGTCTTGGTTATCTAACCCTGGACCGAACAACCGAAAGTTTGGGGGGCGGTGAAGCCCAGAGGGTGCGGCTGGCAACCCAGATCGGTTCCGGACTGGTTGGCGTGGTTTACATCCTTGATGAACCGTCAATCGGGTTGCATCAGCGGGACAACCGGAAACTGTTGGCGACATTGAAGAGTCTACGCGACCTCGGGAATACGGTTATCGTCGTTGAGCACGATGAGGAGACGATTCTTGAGGCGGACTGGGTTATTGACCTTGGTCCGGGTGCGGGTGCCAATGGTGGTTGGGTGGTGGCACAGGGTCCAGCGGCAAAGATAAAAGAGTGTCCGGAGTCGTTGACCGGTGCCTATCTTTCCGGCCGCCGCCGGATTGATTTGCCCGCAACCCGGCGCAAACCGGCGCAGGGTTGGTTACGAATAGAAGGTTGCCGGGAAAACAATTTGAAGGATATTGATGTTGAGATTCCGTTAGGTTTGTTTGTTTGTGTCACCGGTATCTCGGGTTCGGGTAAAAGCACGCTGGTGTCAGACATTCTTTATCGGGCGCTGGCACGGCACTTCTATGGTTCACCAGAGAAGCCCGGTGCTCATCGCCGAATTGTTGGACTTGATAAGATTGATAAGGTGGTGAACATTGACCAGTCGCCGATTGGCCGAACGCCGCGTTCCAACCCGGCAACCTACACGAATGCGTTTTCACCGATAAGAGAGCTTTTTGCCCGAACAACAGAGGCGCGGATGCGGGGTTATAAACCGGGGCGATTTTCTTTTAATGTTCGGGGAGGCAGGTGTGAGGCGTGTGCCGGCGATGGCATTATCCGGGTGGAGATGCATTTTTTGCCTGATGTTTATGTGTCCTGTGAGGTTTGTAAAGGGAAGCGTTACAATCGGGAGACGCTTGATGTCAAGTATAAGGGAAAGAACATCAGTGAGGTGCTCGAGATGAGCGTTGACGAGGCTTACGACTTTTTTGTCAATATCCCGCCAATTGAAAGGAAGTTACGACTCTTAAAGGATGTGGGGTTGGGTTACATAAAATTAGGGCAGCCGGCGCCGACCCTTTCCGGCGGTGAGGCGCAACGCATCAAACTGGCTCGGGAACTTTCCAAGATTGCCACGGGCAGGACTTTGTATCTGCTTGATGAGCCAACCACCGGGCTGCACTTTGAAGATGTGCACCTGCTTTTGGGGGTTTTAAACCGACTGGTGGCGCGGGGCAATACGGTAGTGGTAATTGAGCACAATCTCGAGGTCATTAAATGCGCCGATTGGATAATTGACCTTGGTCCTGAAGGTGGTGATGAGGGGGGCAGGGTTGTTTGTGCCGGTCCGCCTGAGGCAGTGGCACGATGTGCCCAATCCTGGACCGGCAAGTTTCTCAAACCACTTTTAAGGCGAAACGGTTAAGGGACGATTGAGCCGCACTATTTTTTGTGCTTGTCCGGTTGCGGTGTCAATGTCAAGGACAACACCGTTGATGCGGATGTCGCCTGTTGCCGGTTGGAGTCGAACCGGAACCAGTTCCACCATGCGGCGCAGCGACAGTTCTTTATCCATCCCGAGGATGGAGTCAAAAGCGCCGCACATTCCAACATCGGCAATAAAGGCGGTGCCCTGGGGCAGGATGCGTTCGTCCGCAGTCTGGATGTGGGTGTGGGTGCCGATGACCGCTGACACCTTACCGTCCAGGAAATAGCCCAACGCCTGTTTCTCCGCGGTCGCTTCGGCGTGGAAGTCGACGACGGTTACGGCGTTGACGGGCGCGATTTCTGCCAGTGCCTGTTTGACCCGTTGAAAGGGGCAGTCCGCCGGTTTCATAAACACCCTGCCCAGAAGGTTTATAACGACAAGGGGACGAGGGTGGTTGGGTAACTGATAGATACCCCAGCCTCTCCCGGGTGCCGTCGCGGGTAGATTTAAGGGCCGGAGGATACGCGGTTCGGTGGAGAGGAAATCCCAGGACTCTTTGCGGTCAAAGGCGTGGTCACCGGTGGTGAGGCAGTTAGCGCCCGCGGATAAAATCTCTTCGGCCAGGCGCCGAGTGATACCGTAACCGCCCGCGGCATTTTCCGCATTGACGATGACGAAGTCAATTTTCAGTTCCGAGCGCAGTGCCGGGATAAGGAGTGAGACTGCCCGGCGTCCGGCTTCACCGCACACATCACCGAGAAACAGGATACGGGTCACGGCGATTTGACTTCGGTGCTAATGGGCATAGTCAACCGCCCGGGTTTCCCGAATGACCATCACTTTAATCTGCCCCGGGTACTTCATTTCGGTTTCAATTTGCGCCGCAATTCGCGCCGCCAGTTCCGCCGCATCCTGGTCGTTAACCTTATCGGGCTCGACCAAGACCCGAATTTCGCGTCCGGCTTGCACCGCATAAGCCTTTTCCACGCCGGGGAATGAGGCGGCAATTGCCTCGAGTCCTTCAATTCGTTTGATGTAGGTTTCAAAACTTTCCCGTCGGGCACCAGGTCGGGAACCGGAAACCGAATCTGCTGCCGCTACTAAAAAGGCGTAGGGTGAGTCAAGGGTGGTTTCTTCATGATGAGCGGCAATGGCATTGACGACAACTGGTTCTTCACCATAACGCCGGGCAAGTTCGGCACCGATACGGGCATGGGTTCCTTCCATCGTTTGGTCGGCGGCTTTACCGATGTCGTGCAAGAGTCCGGCACGCTTTGCGATTGCCGGGTCCAGGTCCAGTTCCTGTGCCATCAAGGAAGCGAGGTAGGCGACTTCTCGGCTGTGGACAAGGACATTCTGGCCGTAACTGGTGCGATAGCGCAGCCGGCCCAAAAGTTGTACCAGTTCCGGATGGAGGCCAACTATACCCAGTTCAAGAATCGCCTCTTCACCGGTATTTTTGATAACTTCTTCCATTTCCTGCTGAGTTCGGGCAACAACCTCTTCGATTCGTGCCGGGTGAATTCTGCCGTCGGATACCAGCCGTTCCATTGCCCGCCGAGCAATTTCGCGTCGGACCGGGTCGAACCCCGAGATGATAATCGCGCCTGGGGTATCGTCAATCATCACCTCAACGCCGGTGATAGACTCAAATGTTCTGATGTTTCTACCTTCCCGGCCGATGATTCTGCCCTTGAGTTCATCCGAGGGTAGATTTACCACCGATACCGTGGTTTCGGCAACATGGGAAATAGCACAGCGCTGGATTGCCGCGGCAATGACTTCGCGTGCCTCGGCTTCAGCCCGGGCTTTGGCTTCTTCTTTTATTTCCCGCATCATTCGGGCGGCTTCAAGTCGGGCTTCGTTCTCAAGGTTCCGGAGTAACTCGCGGCGGGCTTCTTCAGAAGACATACCCGCGATTCGTTCCAGTCGGGCGTTTTGCTGTTCAATTAACTGGTCCAGCCGTTCCATTTTTGCCCGGGTGAGTTTTTCCCGGGCAGACAGTTCCCGTTCCTTGCGAATCAGGTCCACTTCTTTCTGGGTGAGGATGCTTTCCCGTCGGGCGAGAAAGGCGTCGCGTTCGGTGATTTTGCTTTCCATGCGCTCCAGTTCCCGGCGTGTTGCCTGAGTCTGAGCTTCAAATCTAACACGCTCTCGTTCCCAGCTCTCCTTGGCTTCAACCTCTGCCCGCTGGCGGATTTCCTCTGCTTGACGATGGGCTTGCGCGATTATTGCGGCAGCGTCACTCTCCCGGGCAGCAAGAAAGCGCCGTGCCGTTGCCCGACTGATGAGAAACCCAATCCAGAAACCGATAATTGCCAAGAACAAAAAAACACCGATGGTCCAAACGATATTCAAATTCATATCTCCTCCTCAGACAAAACAAAACCCTGCGGTGTCGTGTAGTGCAGTCTCTGAACCCATAAGACAGGGGGGAGCCTCAGAAAGGTTTCGTGCTGCCCGAAGGCGGCACTCCGCCTTTCTATTGTGGCACCCAGCCTATAGGTGTTGGCTCAAGACTCAGCCACTATCACGGGCACTGCAGGGAGCCTATAAATTCAGACCACTTTTGCCAGCTTTTCAATGAGCAAACCTACCTGACGGCGAGTCCATTCGATTTCCGCTTCGTTTTTGCGGAAAGACTCATCAACCAAATTCAGACATGCCAGTACTGCGGTACGCACCGGAGTAGGCTGACGGTACTGGGTACTGATTTCCCGCATTTTCTTATCAACTACTTCGGCAACTTTCAAAACATATTCGCCGTCTCGGTCGGCTTTGATATTGTATTCACTCCCAAAGATATTAACAACAAAGTTCTGCATAGGCTCCCAGTTTATTAACTTTACACCAGACTATCTATTTTGTCAAGAATATTGTTGATTTTAGTGCGCGCCGCCTGGCGGAGATTTTCCAGTTCAGTTATCTTTGCCCGCAGTTGCTCATTTTCCTTGCGGAGGGTGGTGATGAGTTTGATTGCCGCATCAATCTTTTGTTCTAAGATGTTGAACTGTTCAATCAGCCGTTTATCCGGTTGAAAATCAGTTTTCATTGTAATTTCTGGTGGTAGGTTAACCTTAGATTGGGAATCAGCTGAAACCAGGTTTCCAGTTCAACGGTGGAGTTGGCGGTGTTAACCCGGTTGACTTTAATCAAAGCGTAATGGCGGTCCGCGACCGTATAACAACCGAAAAATGCCGGAAGGGTTGATGGAATTGTTGTGTAAATAAAATAAAATGTGTCGGTTGTGACAGCAGCCGAAGGAAGCGGGGAATTTTCATCGGTCAGGGGGTTGGTAAAACCGTTGCGGCGCCAGGAGTCTGTCGGAACAACCCCGGAGGGGTCGGATGGTCCCATATGGGGACTGGCGATGTGGAAAGGTAGAGTGGAACCGGTGGTAAAGTCGGTAATGTAAAAGTCAATCTTTTCAACATTTTCGCGCTGCCGGATTGAGTAGGTTCTACCGGTTCCAGAGTCCCGGTCCCAGCCGAATCCGGCGTTGCCGACACCATCCAGTTCAGCAACGGTTTTGGATCCGGTGTGAACCGGGATGGTGCTCAGAATTACAGATGATTTGTACTCCTTGCCGGCAAAGAGGGCGCTGATTTGGTATTTGCCAGTTAAACCCTGAGGATTGTGGATGTAACCGGTGCCGGTGGTGTCACCGATTACGGTGAAAAGTGTTTCACCGGGAGGACAAAAGTATATGAGAAAACTGTCGGGCATTCCTTCCGCTGGTGTTGTCCATACCAGTTGCACAGTGCTGTCGGTAGCGGCAGCGATTTGGGGGTTCGCAGGTGGGCCGCCAATAACACCACAGCCCAAAATTAGGATACCGGCAATGCCGAAAACGGTCATAAACAAAATCAGATATTTACCGCTTTTCATTAACGCCTCCTTTTACAGAATCAGGCTAACGATAGAACAGGCTTTTGTCAACAATAAAAAGCCTCCGGATATCCGGAGGCTTTTAGGTTCATTCGGGTAGTTAGTGCTGGATTAAACGCAACCCTTTGACAAGCTGGAACCAGCCAGTGACCTGATAGGTTTTCTGACCGGCGTTGAAGCCGTCCAGTTTGGCGAGGGCGTAATAACCATCCTGAGTGTAGATGGCAGCAAGGAACGGGGTCTGGGTGATGTCCTGGTAATTGAAGTAGACCGAGTTGCTGTGCGCGGGTAATGGGTTCTGTTCACTTGTCAAAGGACCGGCAATAGCATTGACTCGCCAGGAACCGGCGGGTACCACATTGCCCGGGTCGCTTGGACCAAGGTCAGGGCTGGCGATTGAGTAGGTTGTTGTCTGGAAGTCGGTAATGTAGAAGTCAACGGACGCCGCGTTTGCTGCTTGCGTCATTGAGTAAGAAGCGCCGTTTCCCGAGGTGCGGTCCCAGCCATAACCGGAGTTACCGGCAGCGTTGAGTTCGGCAACGGTTACCGCTGAGGTCGCAACCGGAACAGTGGACACGGTCTGGGATTCGTACTCCTCTGACCCAAACTTGGCAGCAACTTTGTATGTACCGGTTTTACCGCTGGGATTGTGTACAAACTCGGTTGTGGTGACATTGTTTGCGACCATTTCAAAAGCACTGGCGTCAACCGCTTTGAAGTAGACGATGTACTTGTCCGGCGTTCCTTCGGCGGGAGCGGTCCAGGTGAGTTTTACCGTGCTGTCGGAATCAGCTGTTGCCTTCAGATTTGTTGGCATGCCACCGACGATATTCCCGCAGTCGGAGCCGAGCGATACAACGATTAACAACACCCATAAAAGGGCTGTGAGTATTGGTAAAAGTTTCTTCATAGGTTCCTCCTTTTTTAATTCATCTTCCAACTTTTGGTGGTTTTCCTGAAGAACCAGACGGTTGCGAACGCTGGTATTTAGGCGTGGTTGTAGTTTTCGCCGGTGCTTTCTTGTGGAACTCTTCTATATGTTTGGTGAAGTCCGCCGTCAGTTGTTCAACCTTCGTTTCCAGCGTAACGACCTTTTCTTCGAGGGTTTTGATCTGCGTCGCCATCTGTTCTCGCTGTGCCTTAACCTGGGCTGACTCCTGGCAGCCGACGACCACCAGGATAGCAGCAATCAGAAACAGGGCAGCGTGTCTATTCATAAGAAAGCCTCCTTTTTAACGACCCGTCTTTGGAGGTTTACCAGTTGGCACCGGCGCTGGTGTCGGCGCAGGTGCTGGAGTCGGTTCCGGTGTTGGCGCGACAGTTGATTCGGCGGGCGTCTGCGTTGTTGCACTCTCTGGTGCCGGTGCCTGCATCGTGCTTTCGGCAGCAGTTGGTGTGGCTTTTTCTTTCGCCTGCTTGCTCGGGCAGCCGAGTACGAAGATTAATGCGACGATTGCACAAGCGGCTATCAGTTTTTTCACAGTATCCTCCTTTTTAGGTTTATTTTTTTCTTTTTAAGATGACTCGCCGCCAAAGAGTCATCTTAAGTTCTTTTAATACAAGACAAACCTCTTAGCCTGCTTTTTTACAATTTTAAGCATCAAACCAGCGTTGTCAAGAAGTTTATAATTACCGTTCAGGTTTAGGCAAGTGGGTATAAATTGCGTTTTAGCGTTAGGCTTAATTTATCCCGTAAAGGTTGTTTTGTTTGACCCGACAGGTGTAAGCAATATAATTTTTATGACATTACTCAGGAGGTAATTTATGAAAAGAATGATGGTTGTGCTGTTGGCGCTTCTCATCGGTGCGAGTTTCGGGCTGATGAGTCCGGACCTTGAGCGGCGGCTGGGAGAGGCGGATGGTGGTCGGCTGCCAGTGCAGATTGTGTTGCAGCGGCAGTTTGACCGGGATTTGCTGTACTCGCTGGTGGATGGTTTACCCCGGCGTGAGCGGCGGGTGGAGGTGGCGCGGATATTGAGCGATTTTGCGGCGCGGGAGCAGGCGGATTTGCTTAAAGAGCTTGGTTCTTATGTTGAGTCGGGTGCGGTGGCGGACATCAGGCCGATGTGGATTGTGAATGCGGTGTACTGTGAGGCGACGCCGGAGGTGATTCGGCGGGTTGCGGCGCGTGCGGATGTGCACTATGTGAACTACGATTTGGTGCACTGTCCGGATTTGGATGAGCCGCAGGTTGAGTGTGATGGTGAGGATGAGGTTGTGTGGGGTGTAGAGAAGATTCGGGCGCCTGAGGTGTGGGCGCAGGGTTTTACCGGTGCTAATGTGGTGTGTGGGCACATTGACACCGGTTGTGATTACACCCATCCGGACCTTGCAGACCATATGTGGGAGGACGCCAACTATCCTCGACATGGCTGGAACTTTGAGAACAACACCAACGACCCGATGGATGTGCAGGGTCATGGGACGCACACGGCGGGCACGGTGGCGAGTGATGGGACGAGTGGCAGTCAGTGTGGTGTGGCGCCGGATGCGCGGCTTATGGTTTGCCGGGTGCGGACGGTAGCGGATTCGGTGGCGGAGAGTCAGTGCTGGCAGGCGATGCAGTTTGTGGTGGCGCCGCCTTTATCGCCGGCTAATGGTGCGGATTTGTACACGATGTCGTTGGGGTGGATGATTGCGTGGGCGCCGCACCAGGCGACGTGGCGGCAGGTGGCGGACAATGTGAATGCGGCGGGTGTGATACAGATTATTGCGGCGGGCAACGAGCGGGGCAGTGCGACGCCGCCCAATGCGTTGCGCTGTCCGGGGAATGTGCCGCCGCCGTGGTGGAACCCGCAGAACACGGGTAGCGGGACCTTGTCCGGTGTAATTTCGATTGGTGCAACCGACGCCAGTGATGGGATTGCCTACTTTTCCAGTCCTGGTCCGGTGACTTGGCAGGCGGTAGCGCCCTACAACGACTATGTGTATCCGCCGGGATTGACTAAGCCGGATGTGAGTGCGCCCGGGGTGGATGTGAAGTCGTGCCGGGTGGGTGGTGGTTACACCTTGATGAGTGGGACCTCGATGGCGACGCCTCATGTGGCGGGCACGGTGTGCTTGATGTTGTCAAAGAATCCGAATTTGACGCCGGCGGTGGTGGATTCGATTCTTGAGGTGACGGCGGTTGACCTTGGTCCAGCGGGCAAGGACAACGACTTTGGGGCCGGCCGAATTGA